>Ga0307507_10001681_pt1 | contig 48921 bp, 23 predicted proteins | sample 7_EM_MG_FD_207223 | JGI IMG/M metagenome (GOLD analysis project Ga0307507, IMG submission 207223) | Populus trichocarpa ectomycorrhiza microbial communities from riparian zone in the Pacific Northwest, United States - 7_EM | ecosystem: Host-associated > Plants > Roots > Unclassified | place...
ATATAAAAGTCTAAATTTAAATTATTAAAATTTATTATTAAGTGGTTGTTAAGATATTAAAGTGTGATTTTTCCATTTTTTGGTGTGTTTTTGAAGTGATCAGCTCACCCGTTTGACCAGCTCACCCGTGAAATACGTTATAGCTTTAAGACTAAATAGGATTCTAAATAAGGCCTTAAAGACCTATAGACCACTTATAGCACCTTAGCTTATAGATATAGCTAGAGTATACTTTACTATAGACTACTACCTATAACTTAAAAGAGCTATAATAACGGTTATTTTATAAAAAGAAGGTAAAGTAGATTACTTAATCCCAGAAAGCTATCACCCTATTATCTTAGAAAACACCCTTAATAAGATCTTAAAAAGGGTAGTAGTGGACTATATAGCAAACACAGCTAAAAAAACGCGCCCTACTACTATAAAGCTAAATAAGGGTAAGAAAGAACCGCTTAACACTATTAGCACTTATACTACTTACTACTACTATTAAATCTATATAGGTAATTGTCCGTATCACTTCCGGTGATACGTATTGCTATTGCAATAGTATTAGGGTGGTAACTGATTTGATTAATACTTGTTAATTCTCCTATTCTACAGGTAGAATTTGGTGGATTTCCTAAGCTCGCTTAGCTTATATAACTAACCTAATTAGTTACAGACAACCTCGTTCAGACACTAGGAGTATTTAGTTTTTAATAGTGCTTAAGCACACCTCCTGCCAAATTCTGCCAAATTCTGCTAGGTGGTTGAAGTAACTAATCACGATTTTCCATCCCCAGGATAGAAAATCGCCATTGATTCGCTTGCCACTAGCGCCTTAGCTGCTGGCTTAACATCTTCACACTCTCTATTCTTGCTTTAATGTCTTCTCTCTCTACCCACTCGGTGACCTATAGCTTAATTATATTTATATCAATTAGGTCCTTTAACGCCTGGCAAGGCTTTAATTTTATTATAGCGTCTATAGGGTTACTGCCTCCGTTAATCCATTTAATCTCTACTATCTCTCTTCTTTTATACAATTATTATAAACATATTAGGTTAACCATAAGTCGTTTCTCTTATATTATCCTGAGTTTAACTAAGCAGTTATATAGAGATTTTAAATTAGTACAAAGAATAAGCGGTAGTTGTTTAAGTTGTAGAATCTTCTTGATAGTTGCTTTAATTGTAGCTCCGGTGTTAAATCCATAGGCCATTCTATATAGTTTAGATGCTAAGGCACTTTGTATAACCCGCTTGCATTTAATAGATAACCAATGGAGGATATTGGCCCTATTTTCCTTGTCTATAAGTGTAATAACAAAGCCGATTTAAGAAGAGAGGTTATAGTTATTAGCAAAGGATAAGTCCGTGAATATTATTAGTTTAAAAGTGCTTATATTAAGTTATACAAAGCGAAGTCCTTAGGAGGGATTATTAGTTTACCATTGCAGCCGCTTATTAAGCTGCTTCGTGTGTTCTTTCTTTAGGTTAACGACTTATGCTATAAAAAAGAGGTTAAAGGCAGCTTCTGGTTAACAGACTGTAGCAATATAGGCTCCTCTTGCTCTTTAAGCAACGTACTAGTTCTTTAATGTGACTGCCTTATAGACTTCCCCTCTAGAGCTAGTTAGGTCTATAGCCTTTATAGTAACCAGCTTTAGGTTCTGGTATTAACATTCCTAGGTAAGGGCTATTAAATCTTTTTCTTGCTTAATATAGCCTCCGTTAAACTTAATTGGGGTATTTAGCGTAAGCTTCTCTCTTTATTTTACTAGAAACTTTGCCTATAGTATTGGTGGAAAACGGTAGATTTGGTGCGCGAAGATGTCAGTTTTACTTACCACTTTTAGCTAAGCTAATGGCGATTTTCTATCCCGGGGATAGAAAATTCTAATTAGTCAGCTTAACAAATAGCGTTAGTAGAACTCCATACCGCTACCTAAATTAATTAGGCGTGGCGCTCTTGGTAAGAATCTAACCAATTAGACAACTTTAACTGCTAGTTAAAGTTTTATAAAATCTTAACTTTTCTAAATTATTATAGTCGTCGTTTATAGCCTTAATGTAGTAAGTCTTTCTTACCTTATACCCAGTCTGGGGGTCCGGGCTTTTTAGGGTATTATTTATAGAACTTTAGTAGTACGCGCTTATATCCTTTTAAAGACTTCTTAGGTTCCTAGGTTTTCTTATTATAATACTTCCACTTAATGCAGTACGTTAAGCCATGCTCGTCCCTTTGTTTATTATATACGTTAAGAATTTTCTTAAATTTCTATTTGTCTGTAATATTACCATTATTATCTCTTTTAGCTATTCTGCCTATAATATTACAACGTTCCTCTTTATTAATATATACTTGGCTAGGGATCTCTTTAGGGAACTAGAGGCAGACCTTTGTTATATAGAAAGACTTATTAATGCGAATATGGTTTGGGAGGTCTACTATAACTACCCCTCTATAGGCAGCTAAGACGGGCTAGGGTCTATCCTAGTTGTTGTCCTATTTCCTCTTAGGCCAGTTAGTCTTTATATTTTTAAGGCTAACTATAACTATATTATCCTTTTTAAATATTATACCTTTATCCCATTTTGTATTGGCGTTATCTTTATAGCATTACTGGGAGATACAAGCTAGAGCTTTAAACTAAGTTAGGATACGCTTAAAGCGGTTAGCAATAGCATTAGCTTATAGGTACTCTTTCTTTGTATATATAAATAGGGCTGATGGCTAAGGGCCCGCTGGTTTAATACCTAGATATAGGTTATAGCCGTAGTTAGTAAAGAACGGTAAGATTCCCATAGTCTTGTTAACTTAGTTATTTATAGCAAACTTAGTAAGGGGGAGCTAATCTACCTAGTTATCTTAGGTGAAGCTTATAAAAGCACGTAGGTACTTATTTATTGCTATATTAATAATCTTGGTCTAACTATCTATTTTAGGGTGCTATATAGAACTGGGGTTTAGGGTTACCTTTAGGCGTTAGTTTAGGCAATATTAGAAGTTGGAGATAAATAAAGACCCTCTATCGGAAATAATAGTACTTAGGGCGCTGTGTAACTTATAGATAGTATAGGTAAATGCTTTAATAAGCTCCTTAGTGTCTAGGCTGGTAATGAAAATAAAATATTTTATCTTTATTAGGCGGTTAATGACAACAAAAATATATCTATATATTTTGCTGTTGCGAAGGCACTTAGGTAGGTTAACGACGTGGTTAATTAAGATATCAGTCTATGGGTAAATTAGTAGTTTTAGTAGTTTTAGAAAACTAGGCGGTACTAAATATAGGGTCTTTATACAGAAGCAAAAAGCGCAGTCTTTTATAAAGGTAGCCGTGAACTATAAAATACCTAGCTACTAATAGGTTTAACCAAGGAGGTTTAGGGTTTTAATGCGACCTAAATAGCCTATAGGACCTAAACTGTACGTACGGTGTATAACTTCTAGTTAGAGTTTAGGTAAATTAGGGACGAATACTTGGTTTCTATAGTAAATTAAGCCGTCAATAATTAAGTATTTAGATTTATTATAGCGGAGCGACTTCCTAATCTGCTTGGGCCAGCGGCGTGCCTTAAGGCCTTCCTATTCTTATGGCGCGGCTAACATATCTCTAGCTAGTTTATTCTCTTTATAGGCATTCTTAATAAGCTTCTTAAGGGGTTTTTTCTTAGGCTCTAGGTCTATTACTGTAATAAAGTCTTTAACGCTCTAGTCTTAGGATTTGTTTAGTAGCTTATTTAAGATAGTAGGGTTAACTTTTTTTTGGTGGTAAAATAATGCGGTTTTAGTGTCGTAGATATTTATTACTAGCGTTAATAGGTACTACGCCTAGGAGGCGGCTGAGAGTGTCTAAGATTGTGGCTTTAGTACTAGGCCTATAGGTAATAATAAAGTTAAACTAGAAAAGGAACTTAGCCTAACAGACTTAGCGCTAGTTTAGTTGTTTTGTTGTTATAAAGGTCTAGAGGTTCTTATGGTCCATAACAATTTTAAATAGTTGCTTAGTTCCTTATAGTTTAGGGCGCCATTCTTCTAGTGTTTTTATAATTGCTAGGAGCTCCTTATTATATATTTTATAGTTATATTTAAGGGTGGCATGCTTAGTAGAGAAGAATACAACTAGCTTAAGTTTACTATCTTTGCTAGCTTGGTAAAGCACTCCTCCTAAAGCCTAGTTTAAGGCATCTATCTCTACTATAGTCTTCTTTATGTAGTTGTAGTATGCCAAGACTAGTGCTGTAGTAAATGCTGTTTTTAGGGTCTGGAACGCCTGAGCTTAGTTTAGGCCCTATAACCAACTAGTACTCTTCTTTAGTAGCCTAGTTATAGGCTTAACTACCCTAAAGTAGCCTTAGATAAATTATTAGTAGAAGTTCACAAAGCCAAGAAATTACTGCAGTTCCTTAACTAATATTAGGTCCTTCTATTTCTATAAGGCCTACACCTTCTTAGGGTCCATGGTTATGCCATTAGTTAAGATAATTAAGCTAAGGTATTTTATTTTAATAGCATAGAACTTAGACTTATTAATATTAATCTAGAGTCCGGTGTTACTAAGTCTCTAGATAATTTTGTTTATATATTTTATATACTTAGCGCGTGTTTTGGAGAAGATAAGGACATTATTAAGGTATATAGTATAGTAGTTATTAAGGGCGTTATGTAAGATATGGTTAATATAGTTCTAGAATATAGCGGGCGTGTTATAGAGACTAAATGGTATAACTAATATCTTATAGAGTCTAAACCGGGTAATAAATACTGTAAGCTATTTATAGCCTTCCATAATCCGGATCCGGTTAAATGCAGCAATTATATTAAGTTTAGTAAAGTACTTAGCACTATAGAGTGCGTTAAGTGTCTTATAAACTAGTGGTAATAGGTACCAATTCTTAATAGTAACTATATTTAGGCCTTGGTAGTTATAGTAGATTTATATACTACTACTAGGTTTTACAGTAAGGAGGAGTGGTATAGTAGCTAGTAAGGTTAATTTGCGGATAAAGCCCTTATCCAGTATCTTGTTAATCCACTTCTTTACACAACTAAGTTTAGTAGGTAAGAGTGGTCTATTCTTATAATATAGGGCCTACTTTCCGGGTATAATCTCAATTTTATAGTCCTATAGTTAGTAAGGGGGTAGCTTATCTACGTTTTTAGGGAGGAAGTATTTAATATATTTACAAAATTTCTTTAGTAAGCGTTGTAAAATATTTTTATAGGTTAATCCTAGTTTGCCTTTTAGGAATTTCTTAATATTAGTATTAACTATCTTCTGGCGTAGAAACTTGGATTTAGCTTTTAGGTTTATTTTAAGGAAGTTATAGAAATAAGGAGGTAGCGTTTTATGGGCTTTCTTTATTATATAGTTACCTTCTATTAGCTAGCGGAAAGACCTTTTTAATAGGTTTGGTACTTCTATTAGGCCTATAGGTAGCTCCTTAAGTAGCTATTAGTATTCTTCTTATTTAACTAGATCTACCAACTCCGCTATATAGATCCTTATTACCTTTACGCCTTTTTATTTACAGAACTGGGTAAAATTAATAGTATAAGTGCATCTAATATTGTCTAGGTTAGGGCGTGTCTAGTCCTCCAGTACTGCGGCTAGGCTAGCACAGCTTAGTTAGCCCAGGAGGGCGGAAATAAGGCGGCGGCCCTATACGGTACGCGTAGGAGATGGGTATAAGGTTGGGTATTACAGGGGGGAGGTCTTAATTGCTCTAGTTTCGGCCTTGGCTATAATACCCTTAGCTATTATACGTGCGGTTATATATGCATATAGCAAATATCTTAAAGTCAGGTGTCTTATTAGCTAACCTAGGTTAAGTGGGTATATACGGGAGACTTATAGTTCTAGCAGTGTTTATTTTTTTAGAAATAGGGTAGTAGTCTAGTCTTCTAGAATCTCTGTTTCATTTACTACGTATATTAGCTTACTAGTGTTAGGTACCTCTTCTACTATCAGCTGGCGGTATCTAAGGGTTAGCTATATAATACATCCGCGTAGTGCTACTTAGTTACAGTTAGGGATATGCTATAGGAGATAGTTATAGGCGCAGTAATTAGAGTTAAACTTAAGCTCTAGACTAGGGAAGTCTATTCTTAGGTTATATTTTTTAAGCTAGGGCATTCTAAGAATTACTAGTGTTAAGGGTAATAACTTTATAATATAGAAGAGTATAGGTTCTATATGGTAGCCAATTATTATTTTTGCTATAAAGTAATAGGTAATAAAGCTAAATAGGAGTCTGTTAGTAAAGCGGAGTGGTTTTAGGACTAGGAGTCTTTTTATTATAATATTATGCTTTTTTATAAATAAGTCTTCGTCTACAAACGCTAGTGCTATACTACCACTATTAATAAGGCTTACTGTTTTAATAAAGACTTCTAGGAGTAGGTTGCGTAGTAAGGAGAGATAGGTCTAAATAAGGATAGCATTTTTATTATTATTCGCTATTCTAAAATTAAGTAGTAGCTGGCTTAGGACTAGGTTTAATTAATCTAGTAGCATAGATTTAATCCTTTTATCCTCCTCCCTGTACGGTTCTAACCCTTAAAGGTAACTTAGTCTAAGGGTTGGCCTTTTAATAACTAGATTGTGGGGCTTAGTTAGTAGCTATAGTCTTAGCTGGTATATTCTAATATATTAGTTTCTAATGGTGTATATATACTAGGGGGTATTTTACTAAAGACATAGCCGGTCTTATAATTAGTAGTAGTATAAAGCACTAACCTATAGTTTATATACAGAACTATTAGCTGGGGTTATACTAGGGAGGGGAATTATAGGGGTAAGTCTCTGTGTCTAAGTCCGCGTCTACATCCACAATTACCGCCTTAGTTGCTATCTCCTCTACTAAAGAATCTACTGTGGCTAGAAAGGGGTTGGTATAGTGGTATTAGAAAGGGATTTAGGTTCTTTTAGGGGTTATAAGCATCTTTTTAGTGGCTAGGTTAACCACACGCTATATAGAGTCTATTATTTATATAATATCTTTAGATGTTATTAGGGAGGCTACTGCCGCTACTACTGAATTTAACGGCGTTAAGGTCTATTGGGTTATTCTATAGTGCTAGTACTAGGGTATTATTAGGTAGTGTATATTAATAGCTGCTAGCGGTACTTGGCTTAGTGGTATTTAGCTTTATTTAGTAAGTGTGGTTCTATAGATTATAGGTAAAGACATCTATCTGCTCGCTCTAGCTCTTATAGTTAGCATCACCAATCTTACAACTAAGGGTAAGGGCTAGGTTCTTTATCTTAGGGGAAATATTCTTTTTAAGCAAATCTACTTTTTATTCCTTAGTCTTATTTGCTTTAATTATTAATTTATTAAGCTCTACTTTTTAGGACTAGTAATTACGCTCGCCCTAGTTTAGGGTATCCAACTTATTTTTAACTGCTTGGGTTGTGTCTATAGTCTTATAGTGCTTCCTTATATACACGAATATAGACTCTTAGTTAGAGAAGGTCCATTTGCTTAAGTTATTTAGGTATATACGTAGCATATTAAGGCCGTGCTTGATATAGTTATAAGCCTTATCTATTAGCATGTCTGATATATAGAGGACTTTATCTATTAGGGTTTTAAAGCACTTTATATCTCTTTAGAAGACGCCTTGGATCTTTATTTTCTATATTTTAAATCTTTCTTACTTTTTAGTTGGTAATCCCTTACTATTAAATAGGGTTGGGTCTTTTTTACTTTACGCTTTCTTCTATAGGGTTTAGTTAGAAGAGGGTAGCTAGTAGCAGTATTCTTATTAGCAATAGTCTGGGTAAGTATAGTAATCTAAGAGCTTAGGTTTTGTATAGTCTTAGTATATATTAAAGCTTGTTGTTTATATTGTTTTACACATAGTTTAAGTATCTTAAGGGAGTTAATTCTATACTAAGCTTCTTTATATTGGAGCTTTATAGTTTAGCCTTTATCGTAGATAGTCTAGAGACCGCTTTTAACGCTAGTTAAGAAGGGTGTACACGTAGAGAGGTGCTAGAAGGTTCCTGCTACCTTAAGGTCCTTAGGGTACTCCAGACCACTCCTAATTGCCCAGGCAATATTAGGGTAGGAGGTATTAAAGAGGCAGGCAAGCGCTTTACGTGTGTTCGCTAATAGGGTATTATCTATATTATGGTTGCCCATTTTAAGGGATCTGGGTAATATAATTAAAGTTTATAAGGCTGGCTGTAATACTAAGATTGTTTAGGACTATACTGAGATTGTCTAAGACTGTAGTATAGTGTTGTCGGTCGCGCCGGGTCGCGATTATACTGGGAAGACGGAGACTGTGGACTGGGGAGGCTGAGGTCGCGACGGGGCGTGAGAGGAGATACCACAAACTGTCACAGTGCCATAGTACAGGTAGACTGAATAACTACGTTGTGGTATAAAGAGAAGAAGAGGCAAAAGGGGTATTGTATACAAGTAGTAGGGCCAGGCGCCAAGGCGCTAGTGGTGGGCCAGCCAACAGTAGGAAATAGTACGAGACAGTACGAAGCAGTACGCGACAGGTTAGTGCCGTGACATCGGACCCCTTAAACTTGGTTACCCCCTGAACCCGATTATCCTACCAAATCGGTCACTACCACTTTAGAAGCTATCTATACCCAACTAAATTAGATTGATTATTTACCCCTACGTGCTATTTGACATATTGACCTTAGCCTTTCTACCTAACGCCTTTTAAGGCTTTAATTTTAGCTCCTTTGCCCTTATTTTAGCCTCTTTCTCCTCTATAGCTTACTTAAGAGCGGGAGTTGGTGTATTATTTCCGTCGTGAATTTTAGGGTACGATCACCGTCAGACCAAGCGAATTTGGGGCAGCTGATTTCTCTGAGTGGATATCTCTCGGGATAGTTCAGCAAACAAGAAGGGTGCGTCACCAAACAGAACCCTGCTTCATTTCGTGATGTATTTAACTAGACATAAGGAACTGGCGAGTTAAACGACATTTAAAACGCCAAGCTCGGTGAGTAGTTCTTGCCCTAGGTAGTATCGCCAATAGAAAACAAACCGAAGTTGGATTGATGGCATCAGTCAGCTTTTCTTGGCGAACCTTATTGAAATGGAACTTCAGCGAGAAGAGGTTTACAATAAGATGTAAGAAAATTAGGGCTGATCAGCTCAGCCCAGCACAAGAATCATCTCATCAGCATGGAGCCGTTCGGAAGCGTTATCTCAAGCATCAAGGCCACGACATCATACATTTAGAGCTGCCTGTTCGAGAACGCCAACTACGTTAGTTCGAAAAGCATGCTGGAATCCAAGGTCATCGGTCGTGTCACTATCGATCTGGACATGGCCCGTCAGGCATCCCAGAACAACGTCCCTATACTTTTCGCCAACCTGCAACGGCAGCTCCTTGGTAGCTTTCTTGATAAAGAACTTTTGTATCATGAATCGGTCTTTGACCCGCTTGAACTGTTCTCGCTCGAGCGAGAGAACAGGTTTCCAGAGGCCTTTCCGGATGTTAGCATACTTGGTTGCGGCATTGCAAGCCAATAATGGAGGATCGAACCTATTTCAAGTAGCACGACACCAAGGGCATAGACGTCGTGCAATTTTTTAAACGGCTCAGTGGGAACACCCTGTCTGCTTGGGTGCCGATAGATGTCACGAGCAAGGCATGTGTCATCTCTACCGGAAGAGAAGGCGTCCTCCGGGCGACTGTTGGTGAAGCCGAATATCCACGGATCCTTAAATTTGATTCGGCTTTCGGGTTTGCTTGTCTGGGGATCGGCCGTGGCATGAGAAAATGAGTATGTTATCGCTCCGAAAACTCTCATGCACCTTGAGGAAAAGTAAGAAGACTGCTTGATGAGGCTTCAGGCCTACCCACCCATTTGACCAACTGCATCTGGGACATTGATTTTGCGAGACTGTGGGCCAGGTAGAAACGGTCGCCAAGGGGTGGCTTGATCTGCGAGTTGAGCGTTTGGAGAAGGGTGAATGGGACGGACCCGAAGTTTTCAGGAAGCCTGAAAACGAAGGCTACTCTGTTGTTCAAATACTCAACATACCAACCCATACATGCAGGCGTTCTGAAAGCCGTCTCTTTTGGTTGGTGGAGGAGTCTGGCTAGGCTCTCCATCACTTCTCTCTTACGGTCGTTAATAGGGACGGGGCCAATCATCCCAGGCGCATAGCTCCGATATTCCAACAGCACCATTTTGCCGTCCCACCTACAGATAGAAAATCTGTCGTCTACCAGAGCGATAGGGCTTTTGGCGCAGTCTTGGAGAGACTTGTCGTGCAGTTCCAGAGATTCTTGCGGACCGCTGGCATCGCAGATGAGAAGTTGCAATTTGGCATCAATGTCGAATCCGAGCTTCTTGGAGTTGAAGTCATCTCCAAGGTGCTTGAGATGCTTTACGTCGACTCCAAGACTGGTTGCATGACACCACAGCTGTACATTCTCATGCACTCGTTTATTTAGGTCTGTGAAGTTGTCCACTATCCTCTGTATCCGCTCCTTGTCCTTGAACGTCCATCTCCATTTTCGAAAAGTTTCGCTAGCCTTGTGCTGGAGTGTGGGTGGCTTAAGATGGTCCCTCTGGAGCGTCAGGTTGGTGGGTTCTCTTTGATCTGCTGGAGGGCGCTGACGATCCAGGAGATGGGGGGCCTCTTCGAGGATGCTTTTCAGTTGCTCAAGGAAAATATGGGTTTGTGCTTGGGCTTCCTTGCTAAATTGTTCGAAGAGAGATTGATTCTGATAGACCTTTTAAGGCACGGTTGGCATGAATTAAGCTACCCGCCGCCCTCGCGCGCGCGAGGGGTGACGAGGAGAGGGAAGGGGGGGGATTTTAAGCTAATACCGAACAAGGCTGGAAGAGAAGAACACGCAGCGTCCTTGTCCGATTGATTTCATCTCTTATCTTGTTTTCGAGGGTTTTGGAGTCCTGTCGTCGTTACGGTTTGCGAAGCGGGGTGTTTGGGAAGCTTCTCACCTGGTCAAACTCTTGGTAAGTAGATATCAGCACTGCAGTACGATCGCCAATCTTCCAGATCTGATCAAATACAGCAATTGCCAAGCCAGTGATGCTGATGGGGTCCATCGAAGTGCATGAACAGATGAAGACCCGGGATTCGGTAATGCTGGGTAAGATGCCAGGAGGAAATCTCTCAAGATGTGAAAAGGCACACAAGCAACCGAGAAGATAAGACAGAAACGGTGTAATTGCAGAGAAACAGCCTTTCTAATGAGTTATCTTATGGCGCTGTCAGGCTGTGCTGATCGGCTGCGCTCCCCGTGCTTTGTTGACTACAGTCACCTCCGAAAGTTCGTTTACACCCGCCAAGCCCACTAACAGCCAGCATCGCACCCCACCAAAATTTATAGGAGATGCAATGCTAGCTATTTACTTAAAATAAAGCTTAAGTTTAGCCTAATTAGTATAATTATATAGGACCTTCTATGGTGTTTTCCATGGCCTCCAACAGACGCAATAAGCCAGCTAAGCCGCCGCCAACGCGCGCATTAATGCGTCCTTCTAAAACATTAAAGAAACGCTCCATTTAATATCGACGCCCTCTGCACCGGCAGCTAAAAAAGCAAGACCTAGGGCAGCGCCTCAGCCTCCTACATGTGTTTCCACACCTCCACGTCCTAAAGTGTTACCGTTTATACTATTGCCGCCGGCGTCTGCCTAGCCCTTAGTAGATATAGATGCAGAGGACAATGATAAGGGAGAGGAGGAGGTAGAGGATAATAATGTAGAGGAGCCGCCGCCGCTGGCAGTAGTACAGTTTATAAGTATATGGAAGGCATTTAATAGAAAGGAGGTTCTACCTAGGACTTAATTAGCAATATTAGACCAGAATATACTCTACCTAACTATAATTAAGGCTTAGAGGGAAAAGCTTTTAAGAGATCTCTTACTATAGAAGTTTATAGTCTAGTAGCTTAAGGTGATTACCTTATATAAGAACGCGCGAGCTTATAACTTCTGTTAATAATAAATTAATAACTATAAGGACCTTTAGTAGGCAGTTAAGATTATAAAGGAGTGGTATTTACGCTGGCCATTAAAATCCTTAAGGCTTAACTTTATATTAAGTTTAGTTAAAAAGAAGAAGGTAATTCCAGTAACATCTATACCTATATTAAGTTAGTAAGTAGGTAATAGATTAGGAGGAAGAAGGACTACTATATAAGCTTAACTTAATAATTTACCTAAGCTGCTTACTACTAAGGAAGATACCGGTAATTACGTCCCTAAAATAGCTAATAGGTAGTCTTATTTAAATAAGTACTATAGTAACTATCCTACGATATATTAGCGTAATAGTTAATTATTAACCTCACTAGATTACGTCCTCTATTATTATCCTATTAGCTTAGAAAATCTAATATATTAAAACTGTAAGCTATTAAATAGAGAGTCTACTATAGATTAGCCTTTATAGAATATTATTATTTAGCTTATAAACCAGAAGGAGAAAGGCCGTAAGAATAATAAGATAGAGTAGCTAAAGGAGAAGGACGAGACTATTAGCAGTCTTATTAAAGCTTAGCTAGTTAAAAAGCTTAAGTCTTAGCCTTAGCCTTAACCTTAGCTCCCTATATACCGTCCATACTACCCTTTATATCTATATCCAATAGTTAATTAGCCTTATAATTCTAGCCCTACTTAGTTAGAGACAGACCCAGTTAAGCTACTTAGATTATTCTGTAAATAGCTTATGGACTAGCTAGGATTTAATAATAAGCAGTAGAGGGAGATTCTTAAGCTAATTAAGGTAAGGTTAATATAGGAGATATAGAATATTAATATATTAAAGGCATTAAAAAGGGAGGGTAAAGGCATAACTAATAAAATATAGAAGGAGTATAATTTTAAGATAGGAATATTGGTATGGATAAGAGGCAAGATCTCTGCCTTTAAGTTATTAAGGCAGTAGATAGATTTAAACTATATATCCTATATTTCTATAATACGCCTCTATATAAACTCTTATTAATTAACTAACGGCAAAGTATAGAAACGCCTTAAAGCTCTTAAACATCTTTACTAGTTAATAGTTCCTTTTAATCTACGCCTTAAGGTCCTTAAATATTGCCTTAATTAGGTTATAATCTGGTAAGTATAGTGGTAAGAATATAAGCAGTACGCTATGCTCCTTGTATAGATTATAAAGTTATACTAACTTATAAATTAACACATTATCTAAAATAAGAATAGATTGCGGCCTAGGATATAGTATATAATAAAGGAGAGCCTATTACTCTAGGAATAGCTTAAAGATCTCTACTATAATTAAGCCTTAAAAAATAAGGTAGCTTAGGTATCCGTTAACTAATAGCGCTAGTAGAATACTCTACCTCTCTAACCTCTTAAATGGGTAAAAGATTTTATACTTTCTTCTAATTAGCGCCTAGCTAAACTTCTTATCGCCCGTCCTCTTATTAGAAGCTAACTTATCTAGGAAGATTAGCTAATCTACTATTTATATTACCTATCTACTAATCTATAATATATAAAGCTCCTAACTTCTCTCTGCCGTATAAGCCTTAACGGCCTTCCTTAACCAGCAAGCTCTTAATAAGGTGCGGCTAATAGTAGTTTTAGAGACTTAAAGATTAAACTCATTAAATAGGAAGTCCTGTATCTTATTAATATAGGCAGTAGGTTAGTCTTTAAGAAAGTTAAATAGTTTCTATTACTAGTAACGCATTAGTAGAAACCTAATACTAAATAATATTAGACTTATAAGCTCTTAATAGGCCAAAAGCAGCCTTAGTCGACCTTATATAAGTGTTGGTTACACAAGGGGATATTACGTAGCTACGGTTCGTAGATAGTATGATGGTTGTTCTTCTTTTTGATAGGAATGAGGAAAGGGGTGAGGAACTTAAGGTTCCTTACTATGCTAGGGCCACGTCAGCACGTAACGGCAACATGCCTGGCGTGACGGCAGCTTGCCTTATTCCCAACACTGGCAACTCTTCTTTTTGTGGTTGCCATCTATATATAGACAAACAGATAGGATGCAATAATACCAGACAGTGTACAACAATACCAAATAATATGCGACAATACCAAATAATATGCGACAATACCAAACAATATGCGATAATGTGGCAGTTGGCAGATAACGCAAAGACGGGTGGGCTGTTAAGGCGCTAGTAGTAAGCGAGCTAATAGCAATTTTCTATCCCGGGGATGGAAAATCTTAATTAGCTGGTTTGAGTCAGGGTCTACAGAATGTTATACTCCTACTCCCTTTTAACCTAACCTTTAACTTGTATATATAGAGTGTTTATATTAACAAACGTTTCTAGAGCCTTGTTTGGGTTTGCCTTTATTATTACATCTGCTAGGTTATCTTAACCGTTAATCCATTAAATCTTAAAGAGTTTTTACCGTTTATAGGATTAATAAAGTGCCATGATATTAATTATAAGGCGCTTCTCCTTTATAGTACTAAGCTTAACTAAGCACTTATAGAGAGAGTATAAATCGGTGTATATGATTATAGGGATAATAGGAAGTTCGAGTTAATCTATAATCATCTTTAGGGTAGTTCTAATTGCAATTGCCATATTAACTCTGCTAACTATTCCATATATCTCTAATACTAAAACACTTCGGGTGACGCGCTTGCTCTTAGTTAAGCTTTAATGGATAAGGTTACCATAGATTATAAAGTTATTCTCTCTAGTAAACTCATTTATGATGATAATCTTATATCCTAGCTGGGAGCTAAAATCTTTATTATTTATAAACGATCTATTAACAAATACAAAGAGCTTAGCGGTGGGAAGATTAATAGGTATATAGTGTAGGCCCCAGTTAAGATGGTTTATTTGCTAGGAAAGGCGTTTATTTAGGGCAAGAATATTATCCTTAGTTGGTTCCTGGTGTTAGGCGGCAATAGAGAGATTAAATGAAGCCTTAGGTTGATAGATAGAAGCAATATAAGCTCTGTAAGCGCGTTGCTCCACATATCCTTGCTTTAGAGAATTAGCGTTAATAACGTCAATCTTCTTGCCTTAACCCTTCTGGCGTAGAGTAATAGAATCCTTGTTTAGGGAGAGGATGTATCCATTAAAGAGTAATGGTGTTATTAAACTAAGCTTTTCCTTTGGCTTTGCTATAAGGTTTGCCTTTACTAGCTCATTTTCTTTAAGAGCTAAGAATTGGTTGTCTCCTAAGATAATTGTATTATTAGTTTGCATGCTGATAATTCCAAATGGAGTTCCTATAGTTGTGATAAGGAAGTAGGGATTGAATATAGAAGTAGTTATTAAAAGCTTCTCTTTATAGTGCTTGCTGTAGGTAGCCCACTAGTGAGTTCCTGCCTCTGCGATCCTATATAATGGCTTAAGCATAACCATAATTGTATCTTTAGGATACTAGTGGTGAATTTGCTCTGGAAGGTATGCTAATATTAAGCGCTGAAGGTGTGTCTCTAATTGGGTGTAGGCTTAAGTAATATCTTGTAAATAAACTGCTATTTTATTCTTTATTAAGGAGGGAGCTAGTATAATAATAACTTGCTAACTAGCTCGTTAAATTATAGGAGACTACGTAAGAATCACCTCCTTACTATTATTGTTGTAGCCTTAGATAATAAGCCTTGATTTCTTAAATGGGGCGTTAATAGCTTTGCCCTTAATTTCATTAACTATTCTTGACTTAAAGATGTAAACTCCATTAAACTTGGTAGGGTTATACTTCTTAAATTTAAAGACTCCTCTTGTAATAAGACCCTTAATCTCCTACTTATTAGATACTTAGAAAGGAGCTCCTAAAGTTATAATATAACCTTCCTTTTAAAGCTGTTTTGCGAGTTTAAAGTTATCCTTCTCCTTAGCTGTTATAAAGGCCATCAATAACTTAACTCCATTTTTGATGGTGGCAATAAATTGCTCTTCAAAATTAATAAGATGTTGGCGATTTTGTAATCCCTTTAGGCGACCTCTACCGCGTTGTAGTTATAGCGCATCTACTAATATTGTATTGGGATTGTAGTCGCCTTCTAGAGCACATTAATTGTGGTTCTCCTCTAGGGCATCTTTTAGGGCATCCTACAAAGGCTTAAAACTGTTATCTTTGTAGTAAGGCTTAATAACAGTTAAACGGAATTAAGTGGGTCTGTGAGGCATCTAAATAGTATAAGTCTAGCCATTAATTGCAATGAGTTAATATAGGCCTGACTATTCTCCCTTTTTACGCTATACGCGTACCTTAGACTAGAGTGGCAGATTGAGCGTAGTTAAGGTATTTGGGCCATTTCTCATTCCTAGTACGTCGTTGACTTGGCGTATAGCATAGAGACATCATACCTCCTTTGTTGCCTTGCGAATAGCCTTAGCTCATTACACAACAAAGGGAGATAGTGGAGAATTATTAGTTATTTAAGGGTAGGCGCCAAAGACTAGCAACGTGGGTATAAGTCCATCCAGGCCAGTAGAATTGTTAATAGCTTTAACAGCCATTTACAAGGTAAGTTCTTCGCTAGCGTCCTCTAGTTCTAAAGAGATAATCTTATATATGCGGCGTAATGGCGTATAATATCGCTCTACTTTTCTGATACTATTATATGCCTTAATAGGGACTTCCTTAACCTTAATTACCATTGCCTTTATCTATTATCAAAACTCTGTAGATAAGAAGTTCTTTCCTATATTATGGACAATTTAATTAGGGGGTCCTAGGTAGACATTAATCTAGCATAACTAAAGGGTATCCCATGCGTTCCTAGCTGATATATCCTTTAAGAATTATGCGGCTTAAAAGGAGGTTAAGAAGTTAACAACTTAGAGTACTAGCTTGCCGCTAAAATATATAACGTCAACAATAATATAGAAGTTAAAGTTGTAGTTATCTTTAAGGGTAAACTTAAATCAGCTAGGGGACTTCTGGTTTATTTGGTAGTGATGGCAGTACTTTATAAGATGCTTAATTGCCTTAACCTTGACTTTATAGCCTACTTACTAAAGAACCCTAAGCAATTAATAAACGGATGGGTGGCCAAAACAACAGTATAGTTGGTGTAATTCCGACTTAGTTAAGTAGCTCTAAGCAATACTCTTTTCTAGTTAATAAAGGAGCAACCAGGGGTGACCCTACTTATGTATAATGGGCACCTAATTATCTCCCTGAATAAGTACATTCTTAAGGTTGTTAAGCCTAACGCCTAACTTATCTATATCTTTAATGCAAAATAGAAACAGAGTGTTTGTAGGAATAATATAGAAAGTAATATATCCTAAGGGGGTTTAGACCCTAATTGTGCCGAGAGAGATTATAGTACCTTTACTAAAGCGAATTGTATGTTGGCCTGCCGTTGATTAGTTAATCTGAATAGAGCTATTAAGCTGCTGAAGGGCTTGAACTTAAGGTTCTCCTGCTATAGATACTCCTACGGCTCTAGTATCCGGCATAATACTATGGAAGACGTTCGCTGAGTATTTGTTGTTAAAGGAAAACGCGGAGCTCTCCTTTGGCTTGTTAAAGATATCTAACTTTGTGATAAAATGGAGCATAGATTGGTTATTAAGAACAGTGACGGTTTATATGCTATTTACCTTACTATACTCAGTAAAGTATTGGTTAGGAGAGTAGTCCTTAATTTCTATATCTATAAGGAGCTGTTTAACCTTATTAACCTTACCCTTAAGGTCTTCTACGCCTTTGTATTGAACCAGGAAGCTTTGGAAGTAGGCTATAGTGACTTTATAATTTCTAATGTTTCTTATACTCTGACGGAACTTATTATATGCCTCTTTTTGCTTATTAAGGGAGTGTCTAGTTAACTAGTACTTTGGCTTTTTATAAACGTAGTACTTCTTCTGGCGATTACTTTGAAATGAACCTCCACAAGGACCTCCATGGTTGCCTTATAGTTAACGTTAATTGTACCCTCTTCCGTATTCCCTACTATGGCCACCATATATTTAATTAGTCTAGTTGTGATTATGTTGGTTAGGAATACTTGTTTGGGTAGGGTTTTCGGTATAGAGCTGTTGAGATTCTTATGTTTGCATTGTAGTACCTACGGCGGAGCGTAGCTCAGCATATACTCCTTTAAATGTATTTGCAGGTTTATATAGCGCTAAGTTATACTTAGGAATGCCATAGCATGCTAAAATAACCTGGTCCCTTAGGCTGTTCTTATTTTAGTAGGTTTTAGTAAGGCCATATTAGATTTTCTAGAGTTTATTAAAGAGTAGTTAAAGGCACTTTAAATGAGTCTTTGTTGGGTTGGAAGCAATAACTCTCTAGAACGTAGTCTCTCGCCATTTAGACATATAAAGTTGGCGATTCTTGTTAGTCTTAAAGTGGGCTCTAGTAAGCTGAAGCATTATATTAAAGCTATAGTTTTTACCTATAATATAGTTGTAATAGAATGTTGCTGCCCGTCCCTTTAATATAACAGAGAAAGCGTAATAGTACTGGTGGCGTTGAATTCTAACCTTATTGCAACAGTTATAAAAGACCTGTAGTTTTACTCTGAGTATGTTATACAGTTCTCCTCCAAACTTTTTCTCTTTGTCCGAATATACCTTTATTAGATTTGTAACTTCTCATAGTAAAGGCTCACCGGTTGGCTAGAGTGGAGGAGGTAGAGGCGGAGCAACTCTAAGTGGGAGGGCACCTCTAGGTGGGAGAGCAGCTCTAGGTAGGGGGTTAGTGTTCTGGGGGTTTTAATACGAATTAAAGTTGCCTTCTAAAGAATATGGGTTGTTTTTAGGTTTCTGTAGTTAACGTATAATCTCAGCTTCCGTCCATATTGGTTCTTCTGTACTAGTAATAACGGCCTAAATATTACTAGCAATTGGGTTACTGTTCTTAGTAACGTATACCCCATTCCTATAGAGGAAGTCTTGAAAATCCTAAACAATATTAATGTTGCTAAGTGCCTAGGTATCAGCAGTCCATCCCACAAAATCCTCCCTGAAATACTCCTATAGTTGTAAATTGGTATAGTATCTATTTTGGTAGAATATAATATGGTGTAGGAGAAAGCCGTTAACTTGTTTTGCGGTATAAGTTATTATATTAAAGGCGAATTCGTCCTAATCTTTATTAATGAGTTTCGCGTGCTTAGCTACCCCTAGTGGTAAGGAGTCTTTCCAGTTATTTAAAGTAGGCGTAGCCATGTTTTCAGAGGGAGGGAAGTGTTATTGGTGTAGGGATTGTCGTTTGGTACGCGTTCATAGTTTGGTACGCGTTTGTGATAAGAATTTGTAATTGTAGGGCTCAGGACCAGTTCTGGCCTTAAATCGCGAAGACTTGTAAAGTGTGTTGTTCTGCGTGATGGACGCAAGAATCTGTAATCTTAGAAAGGCTTAGGACTAGTTCTAGCCTTTTAAATCCTTAGATTTATAGAAGAGTTCTATTTAAGGTTTAGGACCAGTTCTGACCTTAAAAGACAGCTTCCTTTAGCATAAGTAGCACTGGTATAGTGGCTCGTCTCTTCTTAGTGATACCTAGCTGTTCTGTGGTATAACAGTGAAGTTAACTACTAATCAGTGTTGGTTACACAAGGGGATATTACGTAGCTATGGTTTGTAGATAGTATGATGGTTGTTCTTCTTTTTGATAGGAATGAGGAAAGGGGTGAGGAACTTAAGGTTCCTCACCATGCTAGGGCCACGTTAGCACGTGACGGCAACATGCCTGGCGTGACGGCAGCTTGCCTCATTCCCGACAATAAGACTAGCTAGCGCGTACAGCTTGTTATAGAGGTTAAGGTTTAATTGTATCTTATAAACAGTAGAACAAGACACGTTAATAGCCTTCGCAATAGCTAACACCCCCTCACCAGCTTTAATTCTAACCCTAATTCGATATACAACCTCAGGTGCAAGCCTTCTGCCCATTTTAGGCAATAAGTAGTGGGTTAAATGCGTTACATCACACCTCTTACAAATTTTGGTGGGGTGCGATGCTGGCTGTTAGTGGGCTTGGCGGGTGTAAACGAACTTTCGGAGGTGATTGTAAGGGTGTGTTCGGTTGCAAAAACGTCAGATTCAACTTGGAGGCCTCAGATTCGAAAGTCCGGCAGAAAGAACGCGTTTGCGGCTGTATGTACGGACAGTATCAAGTCAAATCTGGACCTTCCTATTAGGAGTCCGTGCCACCTCGCGCACCGTGCCACCTCGCGCACCGTGCCACCTCGCGCACGGTCTCCAACACCAAAATCAATTGTTCAAATGAGGCTGCAGAGGGCCTAGTATTTAATTTAAATCTACTGAATTCTTGGTGTAATAGCCTTTGGGAGTTAGTGAATGTAGCTAGCTATATATCGTAATCTTGAAATCTAAGTGGAAGCTTTATCTACCGCTAAGGGCGTTTACTAGCTAAATTGACCACCTGAACTTTTTTACTATCTATAGCCGTTAAATCTACCATTTTTAAAGCCGATATAGTATTTGTTTAAGCCTTCTTTAACCTCTAAGTGAGGATTATATTGCGTTGCAATTGCCTTTTAGCTTATTTAGCTTTTTTGGCTTTCTATATAGCGAGCTTCCTAGCCTTAGCTTCTTTATCTTAGGCTATCTTATTCTATACTCATTGTTCCTTTTATTAATTAATTAAACGCCTCTTCTTATCCTTTTATAGTTAGCGTTAAAGCCTTTTATTAGCTTTAAGAGCTTATTTATAATCCTTAGCTTCCTCTACTTCCTCCTAGAGGTTATAAGCTTATTAAATCTTATAGGGGCTAAAGAATATAGCACTACTATCCTTAGTAAGGGCAAGCTTACAAAATAGAGGCTTTATATGCTTACGCTTCTTCTTCTTATTCTTAAGAGCCCGTTCGTAGCCAATAACCTAGTGTTATAATATAATATTTAAGGTTGCAAGGTCCTATATAGTGTTATTAAGCTTACAAGCGCGCTTATTAAATATATTAGTAACTACCTCTTTAAGGAGCTTCTCTATCTTCCTCTAATCACTAGCTAAGAGAGCTAAGTAAGTAGACTTATTAGAAGAAGACTGCTCCTCTATATAGGACTTTTCCACCTTATATTAAGCCAAAACAACCTCCAGCTTAAATAGGTATAGTCCTGTCTTTTTCCATCCACTTTATATATTTCCTAGTAAAAAGGCTTTCCTAAAGGCTGGCTAAAAAAGGCAGAAGAAGTCTTTTTTATTAAAGTGTATAATTTCTTGGTAATTATTAAGGAAGTTATTAAGCTCCTGGCTATAGTATATAGCTAGGGGTAAGAAGAGGGAGACGTTAAGAGGCTATAATTTATAAGTAAAATAAGGTGGGTATACTATAATAAGGATTTAGTAAAGCTAACAATAGTTAAGAAACTTTATATTAACATAAAAGCTATACCTATTAATAATAAGGAGCCTCCACTCCCTCCCTTAGTAGGCCTTCTGCTTAGTCTTATAATTAAATATTTTAGCAAGCTATATAGATCTAAGCTTATCATTTATCCAGCCAGTTAGTAATAAGGTAAAGAAGTAGGGGTACTTATTAGGCTTAAAGTCTTAAAGCTAGGAATCTTAAGGGTTACTAGAGATAGTAGGATAGATTAAACTAGGTAAAAGATATAATCTATTAGCGTAAATAGTGGCTATAAGAGTAATCTACTCTCTACTGCCGTCCTATACTATATAATTAACTCTACTAGCCTTAAAAGCCCTCCAAGAGAAGATTCTTCTGGCTTTTATAAGTGCGCCAATTAGAAATCCTTTTTTATCCATATTATATTAATTTTCTAGTAGAATATATTATTTATTAATCTTCCTTTCTAAAAGCTTAAAATATAAGCTATAGTAAAAGGCAGACTCGGCCTTTTTACATGCACCATTAATAGGAGTAAGGTAGCCAGTTTTTAAGTCGTTTTAGTTAGTTTTTAGCCATCACAATACCTAGTAAGGTCTGGGCTCTCTTCCTGTAATCTCTACTGTAAAATTCCGTACCATTAATGTTATAGGAGGAAGGCCACGTTCGGTAAGTTAATTAATATATTTAATAAGAGCTTTTAATTATACTGGGGTAAGTAGGCGTTGTGAATTATACCCAGCCTACCTAGAGCCCTGAATTCCGTTATAACGTTTTAAAAGCGTGGTTCGGTTATACCTATGCTTTTTTACAGTTGCCGTGATATTTGGATGTTCTTGCGACTTTAAATCTGCAATCGCCTCCTCAATTGACCCCATTTTGGTTGAGTTGTGGTAATTTAAAGATTTTGATATTTTGGTGTTTTGGTGTGCGAGAGGTGCGCAAGGTGGCACGGACTCCTATGGCAAGGTAGCAGAAAGTTTCTGAAGGTCTCTAAGTAGATTTTGTTGGTAGGGGGGGCTACTTGGGGCAGTCTCTTTGAGCTCGGCGACGTGTCACGTGACAGCGCGCGGGCCATTCTATAGATATCTTCTCAGGGCCTTCGAGCCCCTGAGATTCTTTGATATAGAGCTTCATATGTATCATTTTCCATCAGCCTGCTGAGCGTCTAACAGGTTATGAGCCCTCTTGCAGCTTCAATCAAAGCTTTATCAGCTGCAATTTTATTTTCTAATTGACTGGTCGACACGAAGCCACATATCCTCAAATTTGGACCCGGGCACGGTGCGACAGAAATTCACAATAAACCGATACAGATTGACGCCACGCACGATACGGTTAAACCGATTAATTGCACATCATGGCGGACACGGTACAAAAAAAGAAGGAATACCACAGCTCCCTTGGGGCTATTCCTCTATTGAAAGGGGAGAGCGATTACGAAGAATGGTATCATCGAATCGTACGACAACTTAAGCTTCACGACCTCCTACCAATGATACAAGGTACGGCTGTAGAGCCACCTTCGAATACGGACGAGCACAGAGATTGGCGTCATAAACAAATAACGGGACTTGAGGTTATTGAGGGCGCAGTATCAGAATCAACTCGCAATCGACTTGCTGCATCGGGCAAGCCGCGCGACACCATCAAGGATTTGCTTGATTCAATTCGATCACTATGCACCGCACAAGGTCTCGTTCACGACTACCAAATATAGAACCAATGGCTCGATCTCAATCGCAAAGACTATACCTCACTCGAAGCCTACACAGAAGCTTTTGTCTCGGGTATGAGGAAATCGAATGCGGCGTCAATGCCGATATCAAGGAAGCAGGCGCACGCCCGATTGCTTCACGCGGTGGAAGAGGAGTTCCCTATTTGGACAGCCAATCGTCGAGAGGCAGCCAGGAGAGTCACGAGGGAGGACGACCTTATTACAATAGAGGAGCTGGTGAGCGACCTTATGGATAAGAGTCGTACACGACCAGATGTCCCCAACTTCGCGATATCCTCAGTCAGCAAGAACCCACCCAAAGACGATCAATCAAAATCCAATACAGAAGGATCAACATCAAATAAGAGCCCCAAGCGATGCTCACATTGCAATGGCAAGCACCCTGGCGACAAAGAGAGGTGTTTCTACCTTCACCCGGAGCTTCGATATCCGGCGTGGAGGCCCTATAATAAGAATATTCTATGCATAGATTCGCCCCAGGAGGAGGCGAAGACTGCATCAAACCCGAATTCAAATCAAGTCGGAACGACAGGCAGAGGCTCGGCAGAAGGCCTATTCATCAGCAGCATGGCCGTAGTCGACGACTTGAGCGACAGCAATCAGGACGACTGGTTTCTTGATTCCTGTTCCAATATTACAATAAGCAATGATCAAAGCGAGTTCATCAAGTATAAGACTCTATCACCACCTCTCGTGATAGCAACATCGGGAGGAACTGTCCACTATGCGATCGGCAAAGGAACGGTGCATATACCCTTACTGATGGACGACGGCAGCACCTGCACGGTGGCTACCGAGGCCTTCTTCGCATCCAAATCACCTCACAAGCTCCTCTCGGAGTCAGCTCTTAAGAAGCGCAAGCAGCTCTACATTGGGCCTGACAAGGAAACAGGTGGCCGTACAATTCTGAGGTACTCCGACGACTTGGTGGTGGGCAGAGCGACTTATAAGAACGGCCTATATGTCGTTCGACGGGCTTCAAAGCCTCAATACATTGCGCACGCCTCGACGGCAAAGCGCCAGATCTCCCAACCTACATCTACTGCGAAGGAGACAACCAAAGCGCTGCGAGCTCTTAAGAGGGCAGACCAGCAATTAACTGCCAACTCCCTCCTCGCAGGTAGGGAGAGCATGATACCGACGATCGCCAAGGGCGACGATCAAGACGACGTCGATTCTAATGACAGCGGCGTCTACCGAATTGACCAACAGCTTGAGGGGGGTATGGAGACAGAGGCTGCTAGACCAAAGAAGGTCTCTTATGCGGCAGTCGCATTCTCGTCTTACGCACATATACAGCCAACCCCTCCGGAGCCTCATCCAAAAGCTCCGCACAAGATCAAGATACCGCGAACGTTAAAGGAGGCCCCGCAGTCACCAGAGGCTCCTCGCTGGCGGCAGACACTGACTGTTGAGATGACTCAACACAAGAAGGCCAAGACGCATCAATTCGTTAAAAGGCCAAAGGAGCATCATGCGGATATCAAGCTCCGCAAGGATATTAAACGGGGCAGGATTAAGCTACGCCGTATACCGGGCGTGGATCAGCCAGCAGACGGCTTAACGGAACCTTACCAAAGGACGTCTATAAGGCGATCAAAGAAGGTGTCGGTGCCACCAAAGTCACCAGGGCCACCTAGGCCTGATTAGGAAATTATACTACGACCGGAGGAACCTCGGAATTAATGCCAATCGACTCGGTTCCAATTTTCAAAGACTTACAAATTCTACTTTTCAGTATGGCAGACGGGCGATCGAGCGTCGTCGATTTTTTATTTGAACCTTTCTTTCTTAATTGCATTTCTTACTCCTTGTACTACTCCTATCTATTAACTACAACCTCACGGAGCATGGTATAGTCATTCCGGAGGAGCTTCCTATTCGCCAGAGCTCATAGAGCCTGGGGGGTGTGTTGGTAGGGGGGGCTACTTGGGGCAGTCTCTTTGAGCTCGGCGACGTGTCACGTGACAGCGCGCGGGCCATTCTGTAGATATCTTCTCAGGGCCTTCGAGCCCCTGAGATTCTTCGATATAGAGCTTCATATGTATCATTTTCCATCAGCCTGCTGAGCGTCTGACAGATTTTCGCTAAATTAACGGTGTATGTTCTGGCGTTCTGCGCCCTGCGCGGCGGTTAGCAAGATTGAGGCTGTGTACTTTCAGATTGGCCGAACACTCGCTTCAGATATAGAATTAAACCCGAATCAAGTCGATTCTGAGGCCTCCAGATTGAATCTGGAAGTGCTACCGAACACACCCTAAGTGCTGTTCTCCTCGACCAACTTCTGCGCCCCTCTTTCAGCTTTCAGTTATCACGCAGCCTCAAGCCATCAGGCTCAACCTTATGATATATGCTTTCTGGCAGAAACTAGCAGAAACATCCTGTCGCTTATGATCGTCGGACTCTATGGCACAAGAAGCTGATGAACATGGAATCGATTCCGGGCTGCGAGAGCGTTGGCTCGATTCAGGTGCGTTGTAGTAGTTCTCACGCCTCAATGAATGAACTGCTGACGATGATGCCGGAACAGAGAGCTCCAGCAATTTGGAATGCGTCGCTATCCCGAACCACGCAAGCGACCGCGACCGCCATCAGATTCAGCAATGATGCACGATCGCACATTCACGGGTTAGGTGATGTTCTTGCGACCGTCGAAAAGCTGCAGCTCGAAAGATGTCGATATGACGACCTCGTCCGACAGGAACAACTGGGCGAAGGAGAGACATTTTGGGTCGAGAAGTGCGAGCACAAGCAAAAGGTTTTCGCGTTGAAGCATTTGAAGCTCGGGGCAGATGCCCCTGATTCGGCGGCGTTTTACCGTAGATTGAATTCCGTCTTACTAGAGCTTCGGATCATGCACCACCAACCTCTGAGGAACCACCCCAACATTCTTTCTCTTCTTGCATACGGCTGGAATACGCAGAAGCAGAGCATTCTCCCTTACATACTCGTCGAGTATAGCCCCTTCGGAACACTCAGGGAGTATGTGAAAGGGAAGAAGTTATCCATGCTGACGAAAGAAATACTCATGTCTGACGTAGCATCTGGCCTGTATGCATTGCACAGTACCGGCATTATTCATGGAGATGTTAAGCTTGACAATGTCTTGGTATTCCCTTGCGAACGGCCGGCCGCTGCCATCGCAAAGATCTCCGACTTTGGACACTCCATAGTTTTGACTATGGACATGGGGACTTCGTTACGCTATTCTGGAACCCAGTGTAATATCTTCCAGCGCTTCCCATGTAAGCAATAATGCTGACTGGCTGGCAGATACAACGCCCCAGAAACGTATACCCAAAGCGAAGAGCCAATTTTGAGAGAGGATTTGCATAGATGCGACAATTGGGCATTCGGTCTCCTCGCTTTGGAAATGCTACTAGATGGGGAACTATACTCCAAGGAGATGCCTTCCGCGATCGACAGCGATGCCAGCACCATGTCGTTCGACGGACTTGTAGGCTTCGCTCAACGCTCCATCGGCTGCTGCGGAAATGACATCCAAGCAGCATTTTTGCGCTCGATGTTTCGGCAGGTGCTTCAGGTTGAACCTCGAAGACGAATGTCCGACCTTTCGAAACTCTGCATACTCAGGAAGTGGAAGTAAGTACTCCCCAAATATGGCGTGGCTGGACACTGGCTCAACCTTTAGTGTCATGGGCACCGTCAACCTGAGCGTGAAGCTTGCAATGAATTCAGGCTCCACAGAATGGTCATACGAGGTATGTACTCGTGCTCAAGGGGTTAGAAGATGGTGATCTAATGTATCTGTCGTAGATTTTCCGTCCGCAGGGGGCATGGATACAGTGGGAGCACCAGCTACATATAGCGAAGGATTTCAAAAGATTCCACGATGAACTCAACGGCAACGCCTCCATTGCATCCGCAGCAGCATGCCAAGTTGCCTTTTGTTATTTTCAGGGCTTTGGACTTCCGATCAATCATAGCGAAGCTCTCAAGTATCTGGATTCAGCTATCACCCGTGGCCATCCTATAGCACCAATTCTGGCAACGGTTATGAAAGGGATGCGGCCTAGGATATCGGAAAGCGATCAGCGCAACGAGTATTGCCAGGAACTGATATCAGCCCTATAAACTGAAGCGCCTTCTCTAGATGATAATTCTACCCTAGAAATTGTGGTGACTCATTCAGAACGGCCCGTGACGTTCACAACATATCGAGGCTTTGAATCGTGGGCCTCCCAGGTACTCAATCTTCTCACTAGAGAAGACTACCGTCATCCGGATTTCTTGTACTTGCCTTCAATCTGCCGAACTGCGATATCCTTTCACGATCATGTTCTATTGCGACGGCTGTTTAAACTCCCACGGGAATGGATGGAGAGAGATGATGATTCGAAACCGCTGGTGATTCGAGCCTGTAAGACTGGGAACGCAAAAGTTCTGAATGCCATTCTTAAAGGAGGCGCAAAACCATTTGCAGAAGATGCCTACGGCTGCAACGTACTTCATTGGCTCTTTCTTCTTGGAGAGGAAGCCCAGTCTATGGCCCGAGTACTGTCAAAATACCGGTCTTGTTCGTCATTGGTAAACAAGCCCTCAGTCAAGCCCCAGTCAGTGCACCGCCAATGGCCCTTACAACTGATCGGCACTCCCCTTTCCTTTGCCATTTCCGTTGGCAGTATAGCTGGGGTTCAGGCTTTGCTGACGATTGGCGCGGACCCTTTTGCTCGGGTTTACCATGAAGGGGTTTACCCCTGCGACCACCGCCGGAACTGGACAGCGTTGCATGTTGCGGTAAAATATCACAACACCGCCTTGCTATGTTGCTTGCGTCAGGGGCGGTTTAAAAATTGTGAGACAACCGCACTGGAGGAACCTTTAGCCTGCGCGCTAAGCTCCTCGTCTACCGCCGAGAGGAAAGCTTTGCACGGTGTCAAAGAGGAGCGCTCTCTTATTGATATCCTCCAGGCCCTCGGTCCCCCAAGTTCATTAGCCGTGGCAGCTTCAGACAGCACTACTCCCCTGGCGCAAGCAATCTGTTTTAACGACTACACCGTAGCGGCCGCACTTCTGAAAACTTACCCCGAACTCGCCTCGATCCCCTTCCCTACCGGTGAAGGAACCGTTTCGTCCACCTACCCAATCCATCTCGCTGCTCAAGTAGCATCACATCGAGACACTCCTGACACATTGGAAATTCTTAAACTGCTGCAAAAGAGTGCTGAAGATTGTTTACCAATGCGCGATGGCCAAGGACGAACCTGTCTCCATCTTGCAGTCGAAGGTTTATCCATCCTGCCTGCAACCTGGCTTTTGCAAATTAGGCCTGAGCTGCTCGAGATGGTAGACCACCAGGGAAAGACTGCTCTCTTTTACTGCAGTACGGTAGCATGCGCTAAGTTCTTGATTGACTCTGGAGCGGACGTCAACCATTGCGGCCGTGACTGGCGAACCCCACTGCATTATTTCGCTGAGATTGGTGCCGGACATCTTTTCGAGCTCCTCTGTAAGAGGGGTGCCAATTTGGATGCGGTTGACCTGATTCAGCATACTCCTATGCATATCGCAACCATGTCGGGTTGTCGAGAGGCCGTAGTCGCCTTAGCCGCGGCTGGCGGTTCCCTCAACCTGGGAAACAAGTCTGGAATTACACCGCTCCACATTGCCGTCCGCAACAGACGCAACGATCTCACCGAAATTCTAATGAATCACGGCGCTGATCCCTGGATCGAAACGTCAGATGGGCTGTTGCCGTTGCACTGGGCCGTGAAAACCGATAATTTGCATGCCTGCAAACTTCTTCTCAAGTCGCCCGGGAAGGGCTGGATAGCCGATCATGGAGGAAACACCCCTCTCCACATCTCGGCAAGACATGGTGGAACTCAGACCACAGCTTTTCTCGCAGGCATATTCAGTCAGGAGGCTCAATTGAACCAAACCAACCTCAATGGTGAGACCGCATTACACGTTGCCGCCTTTTATGGCCGGCCTGGGCCTGCTCGTGCTTTACTCGAAGCTGGGGCGGATCCCAATGCTCGGCGAAATGATGGAACCAACGCTCTCCACGCTGCGCTCCAGAGTTCCACAAAGTTGCACTCTGACCAAGAGGATCGAATGGCCTTGTACAATCAGTTTATAAAATCCGGTACTTCACTTCTGGCTGCCGATCGGATGGATAATCTGCCCTGGGATAATGCTGTTCGAGTTCTTGATTTGGACGCCATATTCCTTATACTATCTATGGGGCAGAATGACGCCTGTCGAGACCTTAGATTTCACCCTTCCCGCGAAAACCGCAAAGGAAGCCTGGAAGACGCCTCGCACATCATTTTCAAAAGGGCAGCTGATCAAAAGGATTACCGATTACTCATGCTCCTGCTGCGAGAGAATCTGATTGGGGGCAACATCATTGCTCTAGATCACAGTAAGCAGGAATATCGTAACTCCAGACACCGCAATATCGCTCAGCATGAGGCTCAAGTTCTTTACCGTCTTGCAAAAGATGCTTTAGATACACGGCAGCGATATCCATTGCGCGTAGGGGAGCGGCTGCAAGACCCGGTTTTCCCAGAGAGGAGTGATCTTCCTTCCAGAGCCCAAGCGTCGCTTTTGACGTCGTTATTTCGTACAATGGCTCCCTGGAGATCGAGAGAAGTATGAAATTAGCACGGTGAAAGGTAAATGAAGTATTCTGCTAAGTCAAGAGAGGTGAAATATGATGATATCACCAAATGTGCACAGTTAGATCGCTGCTGTAGTCCCAATTGCAACGTCTTGAGCATCCCGGAATTTCTGATCGGAAAGTGTATATCAGCAGCTTGATTAAAGGGTCGGCCACAAGCAAGATAAGAGATATCTGCGGCAGGCAACTCTGGTGGACGCCAAAGACTTCTCGCTTGAGCTTGAACTTGCCTTGCTGATCACCCGGCTAGCTCGGCCCTTCCTTTTTACAGCGGTTATGAAACACGAGATCTCAACGACACTTCGCAACACTGGGCTGACCTACCGGTTTTGCTGCTGCAGCGTTCCCCAGGCTCCTTACATCATGATGATATCACACGACCTTATATTTCTTATATTTAATGAGCAACGAATCCCTATATATTCCAGTTCTTCGCAGTTAACTTTGTTAATTAATTCAGAGATCAAGTTTATTTCTCGAATGCTTGCGGCAGATGGGCTGAGAGAATACTTGGACTTTAGGAGCTAGTGTAGTATGCTTTCTTTCGATTTAGCTGCTAGATAAGTGCTGCCACGGTCTAGGAGGGGTCCCGCAGTTCTGGAGACCGGTAACTGTAGTAGGCAAAAGTGATACTGGTGTCTTTATATAAGCATACTAGGTTATAATATGTCATTTAAGCTATGTGTTACGGCCTCCTAGACCTTATAGACTATGGACCTCTATATTTACGGAAGTGGCCTAAGGAGCTAGTAGAATAGATTAGTTAAAGTAATAGATTGTAAAGGACTAAGAAATAGTGATAATTATATAATAAAGAGCATCGGGAAAATATTCGCTGGCTGAAATTTAAACTACTTGTCAAGTGAAATGAAATACTGCTAATTAGGTCAATTGGCTGCCAAAATAGCTGTCGTTGACGTAGTTGATATATTTGACGCATTTGACGTTTTTGATACGTAGCCTGCGCGCAGCCTACGCAATTGGCGCATTTGATAAGGTGACCACTAATTATAGACCCCCTACCTCATTGGTTTAGACGCTCCCTTATTAAGTTAGATGCTTCCTCATTAAGTTAAAATATCACGTGGATTTGACTTGTTTGCGCCTGCTTGTCTCAGCATGCTCACTTAGTTAATAAGCCTTAGTTTATATATACCGCAACACTAGACCCCTCTATATTTTAGACTATATATAAGCTAGCTAGGTTTAAACCTAATATATAAGTTATTAAAACCCTAATTAATTGGCTAGAGCTAAAGATTATATAGAGGGTTATAACTGCGTAAGAGAAGAAGGACTTTTAAATTCTTTACTTTACTATTACTACTGCTCCAGTATATTTATATACTACTAGTAATAGTAACTAAGGAAAGGGCGAGCAATCAAGAAGCCGCTTAATATCTATATAGTAGATATACCGCTAATAGTTTAATTAACTTCAGCTAATTTTAAAGACGATTATCTTCTTTAATTCTAAGGAGTAGATAGCTTCTTATTATAATACTATTCGCAGCTAGTTAATCTATTGCGGCTATAATACTACTATTACTAGAGAAACGATATAGAGCTACTACGTAATGCTTGCGGATATTAATAAAGACCACTTATATACTGAATATGCGCGACTAACGTCTCAAATTTAAATTTTAATTATATTAGATATAGTAGTACATAACGCAGATATCCTAGATGTCTACTATTCTATCTAATATAGAATGCCTTGCTATAAATCCTGTAATATACTAATATAGTAGTTTGGCTAGGTAGGCCGAGGAGAAGGCCTCTTAGGCGAAGTAATCTTTATTGTTAAGAGCCGCTGGCGGGGTCCTTATAATAAATTAGGTAGTTCTAAGTATACACAACCTTAGCGTATAGGCGATCTTCGCGTAAGCGCGCTGCGTAATAATATCCATAGACGATAAGACGTAGAGACTGTAGATATTATAAGTGATGCTTTATCTATAGTATTAGTTAGTACTAAGTAGTTAGTAGATACAAGAAGTAGACATAGGTTAAACCCTAGTGGTTCTATAGTATGCCTACCTAAAGAGTTTGTAACAGACTACCGACACTGTGCCGAGACACAGTACTGCAGCCTGGAAGGCTCCAAGACAGTGTTAGCACTACCCTCATATATCCCGTATTTCTTACTACCTGTCTCTGTTGCCTGTACCCAATCTTATGTATATATTACACCTGATTTCCATAGATTTACAATCAAGTCGCTTATGCAATTCCTCACTCTGCAAAAGCTTATAGAGTTTATTATACCGACCCTACGCCTAAAGAAGCGGTTAACTAATACGCAGTTGCGTAGTAAGCTACCGTTTACCCTATAGCGGCCTATCTTGGTCCCAGACGATCAGCCAATTATAAGCTGCTTACATAACAGATTAATTATCTTATGTTGTTGTCGTCTGGTACACGGTTTAGAAATTTGTTAATCCCTTACGCTAATTTATATGTAATTCTCATACAAACTCGCGCGCCATACTAAATTTTCAGCTATTAATCAATAATGAACCAACGCCTTTATAAACAATCGGCCAACGTTACGTTTTAGAGCTTTGTAGGGCGATTCTAACGCTGCCAAAATTATTGCGAACGGCCTGGTGGTTACCGCTCCCCCAACAAAGCTCTGCTTGAAGCTCCGCTCGAAGCTCTGCTGAAGCCCTACAGAGCTCCAAAGCTCTACTAACACGCAGCACTAATACACTAGGAAGTCTCACAATCGTCTCTACGAACGTCTCTACAATTGCCCGTACAGTTGTCGCTACAAATGTCTCTACAAACGTCTGCACAAACGTCTGCACAAACGTCTGCCCGAACGCCCGCACGAACGCCCGCACGAAAGCCTGCACGATCGCCTGCACGAAAGCCTACACAAAGCTCTATATAAAATTGTTTACGACGCCTTCAAAAACAAGCCCAAATACAAGCTCTACATAAAGCTCTGCACGAGGCTCTGCTTGAAGCTCTGCTCGAAACTCTGCTCGAAGCTCTGCTCGAAGCTCTGCTCGAAGCTCTGCTCGAAGCTCTGCTCGAAGCTCTGCTCGAAGCTGCTCGAAGCTCTGGTCGAAGCTCTGGTCGAAGCTCTGGTCGAAGCTCTGGTCGAAGCTCTGGTCGAAGCTCTACTCGAGGTTCTGCTCGAAGCTCTGCTTGAAGCTCTGCACGAAGCTCTGCACGAAGCTCTGCACGAAGCTCTACACGAAGCTCTGCACGAAGCTCTGCACGAAGCTCTGCACGAAGCTCTACACGAGGCTCTACACAAAGCTCTGCATATAGAGGCTCTGCACGAGGCTCTGCACGAGGCTCTATATGAAGCTCTACACGAAGCTCTACACGAAACTCTACGTATAGAGGCTCTTCACGAAGCTCTGCATAAAGCTCTATACGAAGCTCTACACGAAGCTCTACGTACAGAGGCTCTGCACGAGGCTCTGCGCGAAGCTCTGCGTACAGAAGCTCTACACAAAGCTCTGCATCAGGCCCCCGCTTTCTTCCCAATAGCCTCTACACGTGCCTCTGCCAAGTATACCCCCTATATAGCTACCTTATTTTTTACCCATCCTTCCTTATATCCTCCCTACCTAGGGAGGCACCAGAACGGCAGCTAGTAGAGGACCGTCGCTAGAACTAGATGACCGTCGCCAGAACCAGACAACCGTCGCCAGAACTAGACGATTGCCCTAGAACTAGACGACCGCCCTAGAACTAGACGACCGTTACTAGAACTAGACGACGACCGTTTAAATAACCAGCTGGCGAACACTATGAATGATTTAATTAATTAATCGATCAAATTAAACTAGAGCTTTAATATTGGCCCGTTACTAAATCAAATCAAGGCCTCCTAGGGAGGCACCCTAGACGACTACTATTTAAATATATAGCCAGCGAACGGCTATAGAGAACATTTAAATCAATTAGAGCTTTTAATCAGGCCAACCCCTTCCCTAAATTAAATTAGACACTAATATAGGTAGGTAAATAAATAAGTAAGTAGGTAGGTAGGTAGGTAGGTAGGTAGGTAAATAAGCAGGTAAGTAAGTAGATAGGTAGGTAGGTAGGTAGGTAAATAGGTAGGTAGGTAGGTAAGTAGGTAGGTAGGTAGATTAATAGGTAGGTAGGTAAAAGAGAACCATTACTATATTATATTAAATTATCTAAAATAATATAATAGATTGTATAAAGAAGTGTATAATTTACCTTACTAGCCTTATAAATAGCTTTAAAGTAGCCTTTATTTATTATCTAAAATATACTATTAATATAAAAGAGGTAGATGGTGTAAGGGGACTTTGTAGACAGGGGACTATAAGGACACAATTGTGGAACAGGATAGATTGGTGAGAGAGATAAATCCTTAAGAAGGTGAAGCCTTAGGGATTGTGGAGACTATATACTACGGGCATGTGCCTTTAGTATGTAACTAACGGACGTCTAAGGGGTGTCCAGGGGTTGTCCTGAGGGTAACCTAAAGTGACCGCAATAATATCCCTTATATTGCCCCCCCCCCCTTCTTGCGGTTGGCCCCTAATTACCATTACCTTATAGTAAAGGGAGATTATAAGGGCTTGTCCCGGAAGGGGTTTAGAGAGATATTAGCATGCCGTTATATATTATCTATCTATCTAACCCCTACTTTAAACTCCTGAAAACCTTAATAAGAAAAAAATATAACTAGAGAAAAGACATAAGGATTACTAGGAGACCTATTAGAAGCCTACTAGAAGTATGCTGGTAACTACCTAAGCTAACCTAAGGATTTTTATACAACTCTACTTTTAAGCCTTTATACTAGTCTGTAATTAATTATAAGTATTATAGGCAATTTGGTGTTCTTAATATAGTTCCATAGAACCTTTTAGTATAGGATTTAACGTATAGGGCCTTGGCTTACCGTTGTCTTTAACTATTAGAATATAATCTATAATCTTATAATCTTTTCTTATAATCCCCTATATTACTAACGTATTACTCCTATATTCGCCCTTAGGCTATTATATACGATTAGGTAATTAATTAGTTAATTAAAGAGACTTATTTTATTTAAGTATAATTTTAACCTATATATATCTGTAATTAACGTCTTAATTGCCTTCCCCGGCCGTGTAATTAGTTTTTATAAGAAAGTAATAGCTAAATAGCGCATACGCGTGTTTCCTTCCTTCTAAATTGCGCTATTGTAACGGAGTTATATTAGCAAGGCTGCGGCTATTTACTAGAAGGGTATTAGAAGGTAAAGTATAAAGATATCTTGCTTATTAAGCTGCTCCTTTTTCTTAATACTTTACTTCCTATTATTAACCTTCATCCAATTTTGGACGTATCTTTAATATATTATTAAGATTTTCTTTTTTCCTATTATTAATTTAATATGCCTCTTTGTTCTCCTACTAACTACTCTTCTAAGCTAATTCCTTAGCGTATTCTAGCCCTGCCGCTGTATATAAAACCCTAGCCTCCGCTAACCCATAACTAGTGCTAGTCCTACCTAAATAACTTTATATACACGTCCTTAAAAAACCAGAAATCTAATAAAAAGATTCTAAATACTTATAACAAGACCTACTGTATAAGGTCTAACACCTTTAGTCCTTATAATTAATATATATATACTAAGAGCGGCAGTTATATTAAGGTAAGCTTTTCTATTCTTAATAGGTTTCTATTACTAACTTTAGGCTTTAATATAGCCTAAGCCTAAGTGGTAATAATTCTTTAATGTCCTTAACTATTATATCACCCGGGATCTCTTTTATTCTAGCGCTAATGCTAAATATCTAGGTTAAATTTAAGACTATGCCACAGCTATTTATACCACCTATAATTCCCAGTAAGCCAGCTAGCAATGCCTAATAAGGGAGCAAGGTTAGTATACTAAGGATAGGGTAAAGGATAGGGGTAATAAGAAGAAGGTCGCCGTTTACCACAAGAAGGAGTTTATATATATATATTAAGTTTTAAAAGAGCATAATATAATGCGGTATTAGGTAGGTTACCCTTTAGGTACCTAGTGGATAGGTAACTAATAATTACTATAATAAGGTCTTAGTAGTTCTAGTTTTTGCTAGCTAGCTAATGTCTCTGTTTATTCTAGGCTTAAGCGTATTTTTATTAACTATAAGCTTACGCCTTAAGAACTTTGTTAGTACTAGTTTAGGCCTAATATTAGTGTTAAGCGTTTAAGGATCTCTACTCTATTTATACCTTATTAGCCTACCCCTATTTTTATACTTACCTATACTCCTACTAAGGGATCTAGATCTAGATCTTATTCCTATTAGCTATTACTTAATAGGCCAATAGATACTAATCCTACACCTAGGGATAAGGCATAGTGGCTTTTAATTTAGGCATTTAGGATTAATTCTTGTACATAGTAGCAATTAGGAAGGCCTTATAAGGCATTTAGGAAGGCATAAGAACACAATTCCTAATATAGACTAATAAATAGGAATATAATTCTAGTAAAATACTCTATTAATTCTATACTATATATATAAAAAGGCTAGGGGGAGCTCTTGCTGCACCTGGCCCAAAAAGACCAAAACCAACCAAAAGAACCCTGAAAATCACCCAGAGAATCCCCCTGAGATACATGCATCGCAGGGGAGGCACACGTCAAACAACGGTGGTTCGCACTTACGCGCAACCGCCAGAACTACGCCTAGCAATAGCCCTCCACAATAAAGACAGGCAAATACTATACTATAAAGCGGAAATACCTTTATTAAGAAGGTATCTAACAAAATATAAAGCCTATTAGACGTGTCTAGTATCTAGAATTGTAGGGGAGTAACTGTTAGCTATAATAATCTAACACAGCTAGCAGAATAGCTCCGCCAGTCTAGTAAACCTTAGGCGTCCCTCTAGCAAACCCTTAATTAAATCCTCTAATGGCTAAGCAAAATTAAAAATAAATAAAAACCCCCCTTACCGGTAAACCGTACCTAGGCCGCCGTAGCTGCGCTTCTATAGTATAGGGAACCCACCCCCCTTAAAACAACAACTGGGTATATAATTATAATATAACTAAATATAGAAAAAGTAGAGGGGCTTAGGGGACAATTAGAAATAGAAGTCCTTATAGAGATTTACAAAGAGGTCTATAACACTGTTATAGTCTAATACCTTAAGAGTAGAGATATTAGAGTTACCCTAAAGGATTAACAGGTAAAGGAATAAGCTATAAGGGTAGGGGATAGGCTAGGAGAATATATTAGTATAAAAGTACTCCGTAAGGATTACCTAGTTAAAGTCCTAGCAGTTCCTATAAGCCTTAGGGTAGAAAAGGGACACTAGGCAGACAATATAGTAATTATATAGGAGATAGTAAGATAAACAGAACACCTTATACTAGGACTTAAGATCACCTAAATCCAATAACTGCGTTAGGAAAATATAAACTAAGCATATAATAAAAACAATAAGAGGATATAAGGGTCGCTAGAGACTTGCTATAGAGACACTAGATAAACACATAGCTTCCTTATTATTAGTATATATACACTAAAAATGCAAAAACTCTTTATCCAAAAAGGAATAATTATAAATGGCCTTATATACAATACAAGACTCTATAACCACAGACTACGCCTAGAATAATACTATTGCTGCGTATAATAGGGACACACCTAATCCACATGCGCAGTATAGGTATGCTACGGCCACTATACAGGCCCCCATAATATAAGACACTGCTTAAATTAAGACTAAACAAAATGCGTAAACTGCTACTAAAGTACATATAAGGCATAGGAGAGAGAAGACTACATTAAATACAGAAGATAGAAGGTAAGGGCGTAACAGCTACGGGAACAACTGTACGCTAGGTTATATAAATAGAAATAATAGGCAATAAGCTAGTAGGACGTAGGTGCCTTTCTAGCATTTCCTACCTTTAATACTAGGGGGCTAGGCCAGCCATCCTAAGCCTTAATAGGCTAGAAGCAACACTATATAATATTACTAGACTAAATAGGGATATAAGGGTCACAGGGGATACAAGGGAGAGAACGCCCTGTAGGTAGACCCTTATAGATAGCTATAGCAAGCTTAAAACCAGGACAATTAAGAATTAGACTTAATATGGTAAATATAACATTTATAGCCAACTTATAAAGGGTATATAGCTAACTAGTAAGAATAAGGAAAGAACTAGAGATAATAATAGATTTAGATATAGAAGCATTAATAGGAATACAAGACATGGGAATAAAAAGCTCTATATAAAATAAGTAGGGACTAAGGTGTAGACATAAGAGACAGAAGTTCTAAATATCCTAGAGAAAGTAGAAATAGAAGAAGCAAGGAATAAAGGAGAGATAAAGGACCCTTGCTGGGGGTCCGCCACCTATCTATTATATAATATAACTGCGGTAATACAAACCACTGTCTTATAAGGCCCCTACTAGACAGTCTAGACCTAGAAAAACACTATATCCTTACTATACAAGAACCGTACTACAACACCTATATATAATCAACATACTGCCCCTAAGGATTCTAGCTCCTATACAAACCAAAAGCAGCTATACGCGTATACTTTATAATTAGTAAGGCTATTAGCCTGTCCTTATAGTTATAGCAGGTAGTTAACCCAGATATTATAGTTATAATAATCTAGATATATAGGGGACTGGTATAAATTATTAATATATATAACCCTAGGGTTAAAGGGGTCCTATAAACAGAGAACATTATATTAGTAATAAGCTTACTAGAAACCAAAGGCACAGAGTCTATCCTACTAGGAGATATAAACCTCCACCACTTATGGTGGGGGGGTATCCACATTACTGCTAAATAATAGGCAGAGTGCTTACTAAGAGCTATAGACATCTAGGGCCTTAAGCTAGCCACCCCCTTAGGAGCAACTATATAGTAATAAGGCACCACCAAAAGTATAATTAACCTTATATTTATGGACAAAGGCCTATACTAGAGACTTAAAAGGTGCAACCCTAAAGAAGAATGGGCACTTACTTTAGACCATATCCCTATTTAGATATAGCTAGATCTAAACATTAAAGCACAACTAAATAGTAAAAGATACGCAATAAGGAAGCTTAAGATAGACAATTTCCTTAATATAGTTAAACAACAACTTTAAGACCTAGAAGAAATCCACCTAATATTAAATAAGTAAGGCTTATTAGCCACCCCTAAGGAAATTAACTGTAGACTAGAAAGGATCTAGGTAGCAATTAAAAATAGGCTAAAAGAGTACTACCCAGTCTTATAACCAAGCCCCTACACGCAATATATATAGTCCGCACAATACGCGGTTCTTATTACCAGCTAATAATAAGCAAGAAGGAAATATATAAGCAGCCACAACCCTAAAGATAAGAGATAATACAAAGACATAAGAAACTAGTTAAAGAATACCCTAAAAAAAGAAGCAAGGAATAACTAGAGACGGTTTATAAATAAGCACACTTTTAACCTAAGCCTCCCCTATAATGAAGGCCTTTAGGCTATAGCAAAATAGGTAAAAAAAAAGGCAGGGCGCCTAGTAGAAGACCTATACCTACCACCCCTATAAAGAGCAGGGGAATTATAGGCCACTAATAACAATAATAAGAAGGTAAAGATCCTTATAGAAAGGTTCTTCCCCCAACTAGCTCTAGTAGACCTTAGTAATATTATAGGTAAAACACTAGTAACTTACCTATAGGTCAACAGCAACATAACAATAGAGGAAATAGCCAGAACTATTAGCTGCCTTTTAAATAATATAGTACTAAGACTAAATAGGATTCTAAATAAGGCCTTAAAGACCTATAGACCACTTATAGCACCCTAGCTTATAGATGTAGCCAGAGTATACTTTACTATAGGCTACTACCTATAACTTAGAAGATCCATAATAATAGTTATCCTATAAAAAGAAGGTAAAGCAGATTACTTAGTCCCAGGAAGCTACCGCCCTATTGCCTTAGAAAACACCCTTAGCAAGATCTTAGAAAGGGTAATAGCGGACCGCATAGCAGATATGGCTAAAAAATATGCCTTACTACTATAAAGCTAAATAGGGGCAAGAAAGAACCACTTAACACTATTAGCACTTACGCTACTCACTGCTACTATTAAATCTGCATAGGCGATGTGAAGGGACTTTATAGTATTAATACTTAGCCTAGATATTAGTGGCGCCTATAATAACATGCCCCATAAGCGTCTTCTATACATCCTTAAGGCAAAGGGCTTCCTAAAATAGATTATATAATTTATCCAAGGGTTTATAGGCCAGAAAGAAATATTACTAATCTTCAGCAGATACTAGAGCCCCCCTATTACAGTCGCAATAGGAATACCATAAGGATTACCCCTCTCGCCTATACTCTTCCTCTTCTTTATAAGTAACCTACTTAACTCCTTTAAGGAAGGGGCGACCTAGGGGATAGGCTTTATTAACAACATAAACCTAATTATATATAGGCTAATAGCCGCAAAGAATTGCAGAATACTAGAGAAAGCCTATAACACCTATATAGAATAGGTAAGACGACATAGAGTCCAATTCTTACTAAAGAAATACTAGCTAATCTACTTTATAAGAAAACACAACCAATCTATAGATTTTTAGTATATAATCCACATTTAAGGCTTTAGGGGTCAACCAGTTTAGGGCCTAAGGGTATTAGGAGTATAGGTAAACAGCAAGCTCTAGTAGAGCGCATATGCGGCGTAAGCGGCCTATAAGGGCTAAGCACAGTACATTACATTATCTAGGATTGTTAATTCTATATAGGGCCCATACTTCTAAAGGTCACGCCTATTATATACAGCAGTTATCCAGCTAACCATAATATATAGATCTAGTATTTAGGCCATTAAAGAAACCAAAAAAGGCCCCCCTAAATTGCTCCTTAAACCACTCTAAAAGGTCCAAACAGCCTACCTCTAAAGTATAACAGACGGGTACAAGCAAATAGCTACAGCACTACTAGAGAAGGAAGCTAATATCCCCCCCTTATAACTACATATTAAAGCCGCTGTAATGTAAAGGGCGCAAAGTAAATATAACTCTAATGTCACAAAGTATATTAAGACACGCCTAAATAAACTATAGAGGGACCTAAGGGTGCCCTATAGGAGAATAAACTAATAACCCTAAAGTAGGGAAGATATATTAGAGAAATAGGTGGAAAAAGCAGAAGAAGAATGGTGTTGTGTTAGGGCCTAGGCCTATATAAAGGAGGAAGGAAGACGCGTAAGAGTCCAGTAAAGACAATAGCAAGAAAGAGAAAGGAGCCAAAGCAGAGCATAAAAGAGTACTAGAAAACCATCTACCGCAATACAACACTGGCTGGACCAATACTAAAGAGGTGTATAGGAGTTAAAGGTACAGAGGCTGTCTTAGGCAAGAGGAACCTAAGCCGTAGCATAGTTAATACTATGGGGGGTAAATACCTAAGGGCTCTGAGAAGGCCTAATAAAGGCAGAAAATATAATGGTAATACTCTTAAGAATAGGAATAATAGGACTAAAAGATTGGCTCTACTAGGTAGGTATCCTAGTAGGTAGCCTAAGATATAAATATAGCTGGCCAAGACAGACACTAAAACACGTAATACTATTATGCCCCCTATGCACCAACTAAGAAGCAATACTCTTAGTAGCTGGCACAGAGAACTATACTACACTACTCTTAACATAAAAAGGCCTTAAAGCGGTCACCTAGTGGCTTATTAGCTAAAATGTACTAGACCAGTTCTAGGTTATAAAGGAAATGGTAATAGAGGGTAAAGGGGCAAGTTACAGGCGCCCCTTAATAACTCTATAGTAGTAGAGTAAAGTTTGCGATACTAGCGTGTCCATAGGCTTATTATGGCAGCAGTGGTTCCTAAGAAGGTCAAAAAGTAAGGTAGAAGAGTACTACTAGTAACTCGTAGGCGTTAAGTAGGCGAGTCCTAAAAGGCAAGAAGATAGATCACAGGGTTTTCTCAAATAGAGTTTTCTCCCTATATGTAAATAAGGAGTAGTCCGCGTGGGCCCAATAGGGATCCAAATCGGACGTTAAGCAATGAATAATATATATATAAAAAGGCTAAGGACCTATTTTGCCTTAGACCGTAGCCCTAATTAATCCTTATAGTTTTTAAAGCCTATCTATTTTATATCTGATTTAACCTATTTACTCTTTAGGGCCTCTCTTGGCCTACTACAAGCTTTTTTTATAGGTTGTAATAATACTATAGTATTAGAGCGTTTTCTATAATTTATAGATTATGGACCTTGGTCCCAATATTCTTTTAAAATATCTTTATAATAATTAAGGTAATCCTCTGGTTTCTATATAGAGTCCTTAGCAGGCCAGCCTAGCTATTTAACTTTATATTAAAGCTTGTTCTTAATAGACTTATAGCGTAGTATAGCTTTAACCTTATACCGCTCACCTACCACTTTAGGGTGTTTAATTAGGCCTAGACGGAAGTTCTTTTCTAGTAGTAGTCTACGCCATAGCTCTAGTAGATTTACGTAAAATACTAAATATACATAGGCTATGGATAGAGGTAGCTAGAGATAGTAGGCTAGCTTACTAATTTATTTCTTAATTTAGAAGGGACCTAGGTATTTTATATTAAGCTTCTTTAATAGTCAATGGGTCTTAATATTTATTAAATATAATAGAACCTTATCGCCTATACTAAAATGCTTATCCTAGTGTTTACAGTTATACTAAAGTCTTTACTGCTCTTGCGCATCTTGCAGGCTCTACTTTATATACTTTTATTACTCCTTTTATTCCTTAAGGTATCCTTATACTCTCTAGTAGATATCCTTAGACTTCCTAGTAGGATCCTATAATTAATTATACGGCCTTAGCTAGTAATTATTAGGTATACTATTAAATCCTAATAATTAGACGCCATAGGTAATCTGGATTAGTATAAACTAATATAATAAATATTGCTTTGAGTTATAAGCGTACTCCGCATATAGAAGTAGCTCACACTAATTGTCTTACTGGTAGTTTAAATATATTTATAAATAAGACTCTAGTTCCTAGTTCTAGCGTTCCATTTACCTATTTATCTACAGATGGAAAGCTATACTATAGTAGTGGTCTATCTTTAAATGAAAGCATAGATCCGACTAATACTGGCTTATAAAGACGCTGCCCCTATTAGTAATAATAGAGTGTAGCTAATTTACTTTAAAAAAGCATTTCTCCTTAATTAGGCTAGTAAGTGCTTATACATTAATCGTCTTATTAATAGGAAGGTATTGGACATACTTTAAAAACCTATTAATAAGTACTAGGACCGAATTGTATATTTATCCTTACCTATCTTTTAAGGGCGGGAGATCCGTAATAAAGTCTATAGTATAATATTGCTATAGCTTACTAGTAGGGGGAACTAATTTAAGTAAACCCTATAGCTTATACCTTTAAATTTTGTATACTTAACACTTCTTATAGTGGCTAATATACTCCTTTGCTTCCTACTTAAGCTTTAGCCAATAGTATTTACATTAAAGTAATTCCACTATCTTGGCTTAACCATAGTGGCTGCCTAAAGGATTATTATAATTCCTTATAAGGATCTTCTATTATAGATTTGCTTCTTATAGCACCCAAACCTTACTATATCTACATAGTAGGCCCATTAGGTCTAGTTCCCAATAGTAACATCTAGTAGCTTCCTTTCTATTACGTTTCCGGTCTACTTCCGCATTAAAGATAGTATAGGAGGCGTCCCTCCGTTGCACCTTATAGATAAAATCTATTAACCTTTTAGATAGTTCCTAGGTAAAAGCTGTTTTGCCTTATACTGCTCCAAGTATAAAACTAGATAGTACTATAGATTTTAAAACTTCTTAGTGCGTATGCGTTAGGAAGGCCGCTATAAGGTTAAAGTCTTTTAGTCTTTATAGGGCTCTAGGTTCTAATTACTTTATAGCTTTACTTTTAGTTTAAGGGGATAGCTTAGTAATTAAAGGTAGTATATTACTAGGTTCTAAACTTATATTAGGGATGTCCTATCTAGGCATTTTTAGACCTTTATTAGCCACAGACCAGGTACCAGCTAGAACGTTAGTAGAAGCTAATAGGGGTTGCACCGCCTAAGACTTAGTACTTAGAGCTATGGGTGCTTAAGTATCCCACACCTAGAGCTTGTTCTATAATGTAGGGAGTAAAATATCTATTATCTATTTTCCTTTTCCTGTTTTAAAGCCTTTGGTATAGTCTGGCCATCATAACGGTCTATTGGCAGGGTTATTTCCCCCTAGCTTGTATTTAATCTTAAAGTTAAATTATATAAGCTCCTCTGCCTATCTAACTTATTAAGGTATAAGCTCCTTTATAGTTATAAAGTAGCGTAGATTATAATAATTTAAGAGTATATAAGTGGTATAGCTTGCATGCTTAAGGTAGTGTTGCTACTATTTAAAGCAGTTAACTATAGCCAGTAGTTCCTTATTATGGGTATAATACCTAACCTTAGGTCCCTAAAATTTTCTATTATAGAATGCTACCGGTCTCTAGTAGAGCTAGGTAGTGTCCAGATGCCTATTAGGTTATAGTAGGATACTAATAAGGGTAAAATTTAATATATTAGTAACTATTATCAGTAGCTAATCTAAGTTAAAATGCCATAATAGTAGAGCTTCTGTAAACTTTATATATAGTTTCTAAAAGGCTTCCTATACCTTTCCGGGCCATGTCTATAGTTTATACTATTTAGTTAGTCCCTTCTTAGTTTTCTTTCTTCCCGCCTTTAAGCTTTTTACCTTCTAGGCCGGGTCTTAGGAAGCTTTAGCAATATAATTAGATAGGTGTTGGGCAATATCTTAGTAGTTATAGATAAAGCGCCTATAGAAATTAGTAAAGCCTAGGAACACTTAAATATCCTAGTAGCTCTTTAGCTCTAGCCACTCTTAGATTATCTACACCTATACTAGGTCTATAACTATACCTATAGGCGTTATAATATACCCTAGGAACTTGACCTGCTTAATATTAAAAATATACTTTGATGCCTTAGTATAGAGGCCCTAATTATCCAAACATTCTAGCACTTTATAGATATATTACTTGTGCTAATTCTTATCTTTTAAGTAGATTAGAATATTATCTAAATAGATAATATATATGCTGTTAACTAGTCCCCCTAAGGCTCTGTAAATATATAATTAGAATATCACAGGCGTATTAGCTAGCCTAAAGGGCATTACTAGATACTTAAAGTGGCCATATTAGGTCTTAAAAGCGGTCTTCCACTTATCCCCTTCTTTAATATGGAGCCTATAATAGGTATCTTATAGATCTAGCTTTATAAAGATCTTTACCTTAGATAGTTAATCTAGCATTTTACTAACTAGTAGTAGTAGGTAACGGTTTTTAATTATAATCTTATTAAAACTATAATAGTCTACGTATAGCCTTATAGTTCTATCTGGTTTTGGGATAAAGAGGATTAGCGCGTCTACCGGCGACTTACTAGGCTATATTTATCCCTTTTCCAGTAAGCCGTTAAGGTACTCCTATAGGATCTTAAGCTCTTTATAAGAGAGGTTATAAATAGGAAGGTTTAGCAATTATTTACCTTCTTCTAGATTAATTATATAATTATATTCTAAGTTCTACTAAAGGACTTTTACTCACCTGCCCAAAAATACCCTTAGTAAGTCCCTTAGGCCTACTAGGATATTTAATAGATTAGGGTCGCGTTTATCCTCTGCGTTATCATTAGGTAGGTCCTAGAGGTCCCTTAAAACACTCATAGACAGCATCACGCACTATAGTGGCTGTTTATACATAGTTACCACTATACATTAAATAGTTTTATGCGGTAGCCAATAGAGGGTAGGAAACTCTTTAATACAGCGTTTAAGGTATTGTAGTATACTCTCTGCATATTACTTAAGCCAAAGTAACCTATAGCGGTGGAAGTATTTTATAAGATCTTTAAGATCGCCGCCTCCCTATAGTGTCTCTATAACCTATCCAGCAGTTCCCCATAGGGTATTTATTATGGAAAGGCTATCGCCTATACTAGACTCTATACCTATCTTGCTATAGAATAGGGGTTAGATCTAATACTTCTTTAGGTATAGAGCGTATACTATTTCTCCTAGAGCTACATCCTCTAGGATGTCTTTTAAGCTTATTAGTAAAATACGCCCTTCTAATTCTTTATCGTTCTACTATTTAAAGGCTCCTATTTTAAAGCGTATTTTAGGATCTGCTTCTATAAGCTAAGGATATCCAAGAATAAGGTTATAGCCTATAAAGTTAACCGCCCAGAAGGGTTACGGGCCGACCACCTTAGTATAGTTATATATGTTGGCCACTAACACCATAAGCTTATAGGCACTATATAGTTTAATTTAATACTTATTTAGGAACCCTACGGTAGGTTTTTGCTATTTTAGCAATAGGATAAGCTTATGCTCTTTTACCAAATTATATTATATAAGATTAATTTCGGCGCCGCTATTATATAGTGCTTGGAACTGACGTACCTTACCTATAGGGAGTACTATTTCCAGCTTAATAGCAATATAGAGAGTCTCTCCTTCCATATCTTGCCCTAGTTGCAGCTAGGAGAGGTCTATAACTAGGGCTTTTCTTTTTTTAGATTATTAGTGCGGTTATTACCCTGCTTATTTTTCTAAGTAGGTTTTCCTCCAGAGAAGTTTTCTCTTAACTTTTTGGAGTGTTCCTATAAGGATACCAGACAGATATCAGGTTAGCCCTAAAAATATTTCCTATTGCTTAAGGTCCCTAACTTTAACCATTCTAGATTTCTCTTTAAGAATGGCTTCTTTAGAGCTTAGGTCTGCCCTATATTACTACCAGAGTACCCACACTTCTAGTTACCCCCCAGCTTCTTACTAAAAGAGGTCTAGTTTCTTACCGCATCTTCAGCGTTCAAAACCGCTCGTTCAAAATCCGTATATATAGTAATCCGCAATAGGGCTCCTACGCGCTTTATTTTATCACAAATTGCTAGCTTAATTCTAGCCTAGATAAATCCGATCCTTTTCTTTTTATAAATACTACTATCCTTGTTTTTAAAGGGCTTTAAATCTATTAATTAAGCATAAGTTTCCACGAAGTTTATAAACTGGTAGAAATTATAGCGGTTAAGCTATATCCCATTCCAAAATAGTTCTACATTATTATATTATACAATATATGGATCTTAAGTCCATTTCTTTAGAAAGGTTTATAGCTGCGGCTATATAGTAATTTACTCTTTATTAAGCTAATTTAGTGCGATCTGGTTTAGGGATTAATCTTTAATCTTACTAATAATCCATTAAGTACGCTCTTTAGTATTATTTTATATCATTAGCATCTTAAAGAAGTTATCTATTTTATAAACCCAATCATCCAACTGTTAGGCATTAGGTCTATAGCGGAGTTCTAAACTACTAAAGGCCTTAGCTAGTTAGTCCATATTCTTTTTCTGTTCACTATATAAATACCTCTCTAAGTCTTCTATACCTTCTTAGGTAGGTACTAGGTAGCCCCTAGGAGGCCCTTGGCCTTAGCTAGGTTATAAAGATTTTATTTAGCCTAGATCAAGCTCTACCAGATCTAAACCTACCCTTAAAGGTTTCTAATATATTTATTAGTGGCTCCTTCCTATATAGCTTCTAAGAGCCTTGCGGCAGCTTCCCAATATCCTCCTTAAAGAAAATTAGTATAAGGCTCTTAACTTTCTAACCTTAGACCTGGGGAAGCTCCAGCTATAGAGATAGTATTAGTACTAGTAGCTAATACGGGTTTCCTTACAAGGCTTAAGTCTTAAGTTAGTAGTTGGGTTAAATTACCTAAAGGGGTAGACCTACTTAGCTCATAAGTAGTCTATACGTTACCACTATGCCAATTATAGGCCGGTGGTCTTCTAGGAGGGTTCCAGTTAAATCCCTAATTAGGCGTATTAGTATATTCCTCTAGCATTTCTAATTTAGGGGAAGATCTTAAAGTTGCCTCTAGCGCTTAATCTTCTAATTAGCCTAAATAGGGCTAGAGGGGTTCCAGTTACTTTCTAGCAGTATTGCAACTGTTATAGAGGATGTTTATATTTTCCTCAGCATTGCCAGGAACTGTAGGTATATAAGAGTCTTCAAGCTCTTAGTGCATCTAGGTATTAGGGCTCATTTAGCCATCTTACTCAGAGGTTTATATTGTCGCAATCTTTTGCTATTAGAGGGACCTTTCTGCCTTAGCGCGACGGCTTTCTATAAAGTGTTTATAAAGTTTCTATTTGGGTTATCGCGAGATTTTAAAGAAGGACGGTAGATATAAATAAAAGATATAAATTAACAATCTAGTCCTTAGAGCCAGCTGCCCTTTTAAATAAAGTAGGAAGGATTTAAATATAAGGGGACTTTATAGACAGGGGACTATAAGGACACGATTATAGAACAGGATAGATTAGTAAGAGAGACAAATTCTTAAAGAGGTAAGGCCTTAGGAATTATAGAGACTATATACTATGGGCACGTGCCTCCGGTATATAACTAATGGACGTTTAAGGGGTATCTGGGGGTTGTCCTAAGGGCAACCCAAGGTGACCGCAATAATATCCCTTATAGATGGCTTTAAATACAATTATAGTTACTAAATGCGTAGGTTGCACGTAGGCTGCGTATAGGCTATATATTAAAAAAACACTATAGCTAGTTAGTTAAGTTTCCAAATGCCCTTAACTGCGCGCTAATTGCGTTAACTACTAACTATTAAGGCTATTAATAGGGAATAATATTTTGCTAATATATACTAAGGCATATTACCTACTAAGTTTTACTATATTTTACTATACTTATAAAATTCTGTTATATATAGGAAATTGCTATAATATTACTATAATCTACTATATATTACTGTTTTTTCTTCTAAAATTAGGCTCCCTATAATTATCTTTCTTTTAATATACTTCTTAGCTTTCTCCCTTTATTTTAATTAGCTCTTTAGTTAATAAGAGGTATAATAAAAGATTTATCTATATAGCCTATTCTATAGCTATCTTAGCAGCCTTTAGCTTAGCTAGAAGCTCTCTATATAATAATATTCTAGTATAATAATATTTTTTCACCTAGCTAGCAGTATTATACCTAAAGTGGAATACTACTATATATATTATTTATTATTAGACATAGCTATATAGGCAGGCTAGAGTTAAGTACCCTAGTACTTTTTAATAGTAAAGGTATCTATTAAGCCCTATATATAGTAGGTAAGTATACTCTAGTACTTTTTCTACTCCCTTTTCTACTACTTCTTAAATACCTCTTATACCTTAGCCCTTCT
>Ga0307507_10001682_pt1 | contig 48921 bp, 29 predicted proteins | sample 7_EM_MG_FD_207223 | JGI IMG/M metagenome (GOLD analysis project Ga0307507, IMG submission 207223) | Populus trichocarpa ectomycorrhiza microbial communities from riparian zone in the Pacific Northwest, United States - 7_EM | ecosystem: Host-associated > Plants > Roots > Unclassified | place...
GTAGATCCTATTATTAATCTTTATTAACTAATCTATTAACTCTCTTAGAGTATCCGCATCTTCTATTAGGATAATTACGTCCTAGACTTTAGCCTTAAGTCCCTATTTATACTATACTATAAGCGCCTTGTCGTTCCACTTAACCTATATAGCTAGTGTTTAAAACTATATTATATACTTAATTACTAAAGTGCGTTATACTAAGTTCTAAAGCTTTTGTTCCGCTGTGGTTATGGCCTCCAGGTCTCTAAACATCTGTATTAGTTACTCTACGAACCCGTTCTAACTGGTAAATATATACCGTATGTCCTGGTTAGTAGTTGTCATGCCATTAGCCTATATTTCCATAAGATACGGCTTAAACCACTTAAGTACCCTCCCCATTAGGAACAATCCTGCATAGGCTATTTAATCTAACAATATTACTAACTTCGCTCCTTCCTATACTACCTTAAAGTGCATCTGCGTAAGAAATCCCTTAAGCTTCAACTTCTCTCCTAAGAATTGTTTAATTAAAGGTAACTTAATCTTTACTGCTCTAATTCCATTAATGCGTTCTTTAAGTATCCTATTATTATCTTATAAGTAATTAACTATTTCCTATAACTAATCTCGCGTAACCACTTAAGAATCCCCCTTATCTATACTGGTATCACCTAGCCCTAAGGTTGTGGCTGCCGTCAACATCGTCGTTATAATTAGTGCTGCTTTTAGTGGCATATTATTCGATCTTGTTTAATACCGTAACCTTAGTAGTAAATGTATAACGGAACCTTATAGCTTAGACTACAGTAGGTTCTATTATTGGGCTAGGTATATAGGTATGACAAGACAACAACATAATAATAACTAGTGGAGTAATTACCTAACAGATTAACTCCAATTGTATTCTAAGATTCACTATAAGGAGAGAACCATCTACGGTAGGGACTAAGGTCCTTTAAATATACAACCATACTCCTAAGAAATCCTCTCTTATACGTGAGGTACGTGTTATACGTGTTATACGTAGTATACACCACGTATACTACGTACACTGCGTATAACATTATATGACTCGCTTACCATTTCTCATTACATGGTTCTACTAGATCTATCCTAAACCATACTTATATCAACTAACTAGCTTCCTGCAACTCTTCTCCAAGTAGTTATAACATTGTACTTAAAGCGTCCGTAACAAATAGCTATATAAGCTAATACATGTTAATTAAATTAATAAGGTTATAAAGTGTTCTAAACAGTTCTTCCTTCTACTACTGCTTTAGAAACTCTTCTTCTTTTAGTATATTCGCATTCTTATTTTTAAAAGCTTTTTTATTTTTACTAAATATAAGCTGCTAAGTAACTAGATTTAGGATATAGTAAGCGTAGTAGGTGCGCCTATAGGCCTTATTAAAGCTAAATTTAACTGCCAGATAATTTAAACAAGTATTATTTATATGGGCGTTATTAGTAATAAAGTAGCTAAGTCGCTCCTTTATAATCTTAAATATATTAAGGACGTTGCTAATAACTTCTGTATAGTTAATTCCTAAGTGCTAGCTAAGCTACATAGGTAGAGTAAGCATATAGTCTACTACACAACCTTCCTTATTAAGGTAATATATATATACGCTAATAAGAGCAAGCTTACCATTAGGGGTCTACTAGCTATTAAAGGATATATATAGGAGTAATTTAGAGGTAGTAAAAGTCTTAGTAATAAAGGGGAGGTATACTTTATAGTTAACTAGTATATAGTCTACTAACGAATGTAGCTGGCCAAGACAGACACCAAAACACGTAATACTGTTATGCCCCCTACGCACCAACCGAGAAGCAATGCTCTCAGTAGCTGGCATAGAGAACTATAATACACTACTCTTAATACAAAAAGGTCTCAAGGCGGTTACCCAGTGGCTTATTAGCCAAAATGTACTAGACCAGTTCCGGGTTGCAAAGGAAATAGTAATAGAAGGCAAAGGGGCGAGTACTAGGCGCCCCTTAATGACTCTACAGTAGTAGAGTTAAGTTTGCGATACTAGCGCGTCCGTAGGCTTGTTACGGCAGCAGTGGTTCCCAAGGAGGTCATAAAGTAAGGTAGTAGAGCACCACAGGTGACTCGCAGGCGCCCCGCATGCGAGTCCCAAAAGGCGGGGAGATGGATCACGGGGTTTTCTCATTTTCTCAAATAGAGTTTTCTCCCCACATATAAATAAGGAGTAGTCCGCGTGGGCCCAATAGGGATCCGAATCGGACGTTAAGCAATGAATAATTATTATATAGTCTACTACTACTTAATAATTAAGCCAGAGTACGCGCTTAGCCTTAGGATTCGCAATTTATATTATATAGTAGAAAGATAAGGTTTTAAACTCTTATAGTAGGTGGTTATTTTTAGTTAGCTAATTAATAGCTAATTGCTTAAATATAGAGGTATTAAAGTCGCTAATAATCGCGTTAGCAGCTTCTTAAGAGATATATTAGCCTAAAGCCTAAAGTTGCTTAAGAACGGTATACCCGCGCTTTTTTAATTTAAATATAATCTCTCTATTTTTATTATATTTATAGCTAGGAGTATTTTTAGTAAGATGTGTTTAAGCAGTAGTATTAGCATTTAATATATTATAACGACTAGGGCCTCCATAGTTAAGAATTTTATATTAGTGGCAGTACTTACAGATAAAGATAATTTGCTCCAGCTTTACCCGACTTTAGCACCTATACCCATATTTATAAATAAAGCTAGGTGTCCGCTTTAAGCTATAATAAGGTTTTTAAAGATCTGGAAGTCGTTTCTAGTTAATGCTATTATAATTATTAACATTATTATCATCTACAAGCTGGTTAGGCGCGGCGGCTTCCAATAATGAGACTATAGGGGCTGAGGGATTTTCTGCGGATATTGTGCTTATTCACGTTAGTAGGGTCCTATACCATAGTAGTAGTGGTGGCTAAGTAGGTTCTGTCAAATTAGTAGAGTTAGTGATGGATAAGGATAGGAAGGTGTTTATTATTTACTGTAAGCTGTGCGAGACTTTTGGTTGGCGCGGAAAAACGTTTTAAATAGGCTTAGCGGTTACCTAAAATGGCTTGTTTATACTATTTGCATTACCTCGGCCACCAGAAAAACACCATAGGTCTATCACCAACTACCGCTACTACTAAATTAACTATATACAAGCAAGCAAGCAAGCAAGCCCTTCCATTGCTTGCTTGATTGCCCAAAATAAGGCCTCTTGCTTGCTTATCAGCAAGTCTGGAGACATGTGAGTGGAAACATAATGAGTACGACCTATGCAGCTGCAGAGAAGGGCACAGATTTAATCGGGGATGATGGGAGATATTGACGAAACGTAGGATGGACATAAATGTTGCAAAGTCATGGACATGGCGAATGACATGTATAAAACAAAACCCTCGCACTTTATCAGCCAGGGGAAGCAGCGTAGGGAGAAGACGGTTCACCCCTATGCGGCAATGATAAGTTGCGTAAGTAGCAGCATGCTGGATATTCTTGATAGCAAACCATTATTAACAGAAGCTCATATCGATCACACTGCATCTATAATTGACCATAACTATCCTGCTGTCCTACAATCTAATCTATTCTTTATCCTGTAAGAACTCCACCACAGCTATATTACGTCAGCAACAATTCAGGGCTCAAAAACAACCGCATTATTCAGCAGCAATGATACAATCCACTCACCACGCTTGAAGTGCTCTGGATTCTCACTGGCAACCCAATGACCAGCTTCCACATCCACAAGCTCGAATCTGGGGAAAAATCGGCCAATAATTGGGATCGTTTCATCACTGACATAATGACTCTTCGTACCCCTCACGAATAGTGCAGGTTTCTCAAAGCGGTTCTCTTCGGGGTTTGTGAAGGGGAAATCAGCCATATCATCTAAAGAACGGGCCAGTATGCTGACAGGGATTCGAAATTTGAGATACGTTTCATTGGGGGGCTTTAAGAGATTTGTGAGGAGGAATTGGCGCACGGGAAGCTCCTAAACCAGTGTTAGTACATTCACAAGATGTAGGACAGCTTCTCCATCCCAAGATATATACTTTAGCAAGAACGAGGTCATAAATTCAGGCATACCTTCACAAAAGGTTCCAAAATCTTATCCGCCTCCTTTTGGGTTTTTACTTCCGCCTTTTCCACTTTTTGCATTCCCCTTACGAATATTGGAAAATCGCTCGCAAGAGCTGCGTCGACAGGCGCATTATCTACCGCGATGATGTTGGCGCAGCTGTCAGGCGAGCGCAGCGCAACTGTCATGACGGTTTTAGCGCCCCTAGTGCGTCACGACCAATGTCAGCAACCCGTCCATTGCCAATATCAGTCCTCATATCATTCCCTAAAATGCCCCAGATGTTCCCTTGCATTCCTCGGTATTAATGCTCGCGGAGTGCGAAGGGTGCATTCGGGGAACACGTACATCGAATGCCCAATCAGTGTTGGGTCCTTTAGGTTGTGTTGCCGCAGGAAATTTTCCGTATCCTCCGCCAGCACCTTATAGTTATGCGTTGCATCGTGAGGGGAGTCGCCATGGTTTCGTAAGTCCTATTCTCTACTTCAGCATTGGCGCTTCAAGAATAAATCCGCCGCTGCTCACAATAGCGTAGACAGGACGATTGAGGTCCCGAGCAAGAGCTCTAAAGCACTTGGATTAACCAGCATTCTTTGGGTTTCCTCACGCCATGAATGAGCTCAGCAAGGGTACACACTTGCTCATACTCCTGTTGTTCTTCTTGCTCCCAAATAGGCCGTGCAAGAATACAATGGGAGCTCCAGTCGCTTTCCCGCCATTCTCGTGATAGTCAAAGGCGAGATCGAGGGCGCGAAGGCTGCTAGTGGCATGAAACGAGCGATTTAAGGGAAGAAATGTCCGATTGAAGTGTTTAGGATGCAATAACGGAGGCATGCGCCTCGCAACAGCTTGCATGGCGACGCATGTGGGAGAGGTCATCAAAGTTAATTCTTGGGGTCGCGGAAGAGCCGGGATTTTGCCGATGTCAAATTGAACTTTCTGAGGTTGAGTCATTGGAGCCAATGGCATGGAGAAGCTATCCCTTAACACGGCAATTTTGGTCCTTAAGTTATCGATAAGAATCAACCAATCGGAAAATCTGGGTTAATACAAATATCCGATTGAATCCGGTCTTGAGTATAGGCGACCTTGGCAAAGGACCCTGCCGTGTCAAGGGATAATAATGGGCGTCTACTCAATTATACGCTTTCGACTGCAATGCACAATTATATATTTACTATTCTTGATCATTTTAATGGTGGAGCTCGTTTTGACAATAATATTAAATATTCTATGTTTAGAGTAGAATTGTTCCATACAGGTTTGAACTCTTCATTCCAATTCACACCTTACTGGGCCCTGTCCTGGCTATCCCCTTAACTGCAACACCTCCTTCTAGAGTCTCAGCCCAAAGCTCATACTTCCCTTCCTCAACCTTCCTCCCGCAAAGCTTTAGTGGTTCATTGGCATATAAAGGCGCTAGATTGCGGTAGTCAAAAGAGAGGACACGCTCAGGCGGTTCAAGTGTTTTCAGATGTTCCCTCAGCATTGTAACAAGCAATGTCAAGGAGAGTGGGCCATGCACCAACAAATCGCGGTGGCCTTCAATTTCACGACAGTACGAGGTGTCAAGGTGGATCGAGTGGGCGTTGAATGTTAGAGCGCTATAGCGGAAGAGGAGAGAAGCAGTTGGTGTGAGGCTGTGGGTGAAATCAGGTTTATTTTGGGCTGAATGGCGTCTGTTAGCTGCAAAGATGATATTACAGTGGACACGTTGTATTTAGTTAGCACAAGAACCCTAACTTACGCTTCAGCATCTTTGCAGGCTTCCCTACAGCCTCCTTCGCCGCAAGCAACTCCGCCGGCGTCCTCTCCCGCATGAACACAATATTTCTGCGCTCTATCACACACGTACGGCCGAAATCCTCTTCGTCCACAGTCCACAGCCACTCCCTTATTGCCGAGTCCCGGTATGCTGGTTCGGCTGCATGTTCCTGCTCTAGGATCTCGTCCAGCCTGCCGATCCTCCTTTCGATTCCTACAAAGACCTTCTCCTCTCCCTCCCTCCCCTTAATCTGCATGTCTCTGATGAACTCGTGGCACACCCAGCGAGAACCATTCAGTGGAATCTGGCCGTGACTCGGATACTTCGTCCCTGGGGTATCTAAAGGTCCTTCAAAGGATCTAAATCGCAAAGATCCACCGGCCCACATACGTCTTACGAACGGTGGGCCAGGTGACTGTAATGGATCGGTCCCGTCAGGTAGAAGCTCGTCAGCTGGCATAGCCGGATTGAAATAGACAAGGTGGTGTGTTGGAGGGAGCTCTGAGCTAGAAGGTTTTGGCAATTCGGGCGAAGCTGGTGTCCACGAAGCCGGAAGAAATGAGGCAAGCGATCGTTCAAGTCGGTATGACTGTCCTGGAACCATATCATCATAAATGAGCGGGAGCTTTCTACTCGTCATCTCTTCTTTTAGGTGAGAGAAATCCGAGGAATAGCGGCAAAGTGAGGGTTTGCGGAGTAGAGGTTGAACCTGTAATTGTGAGCAATATCTGGATAATAAGAAGCCACCATTGATCAATTGGCTAAAAGTAGCACGGGACGCAATTATTGAAGCCATGTTGGAGCACCGTCTCGACCAGCGAGCGCGGTTGAGAGAGAGGGAGAGTGGGGTTTAAGAATGGACGGGAATAACAAGTCTGGCGTCAGTTGCATCAAAGTCAAAAGCCGAGGTTAACCCGTAAGCTTCCCCAGATTTTCAAATCAAGCTCGAAATATTTGTACAGCATTTCTGCAATTCCGGTGGTTAGCGCAGCCACTTCCGCACGGCCTTTTTGTAGGGGAAATTTTGGTATTTTTGCTGTTTAGGGGAAAGTTGGCAAAACGCGCTAACCACGGGATGCGCCAGGATGCTGTAGGAGCTGTATGTAGCATTCCGTTGTATTACTTTTTGACCTTGCGCCCCGCCATCTACCGAAATATGTCCAGGCCAGTCCCAAGCTGATTCCAGATTATCCCAATCTGGTTCAAGTTATTCAGAATCCCAGAACTGCTCACCAAATCCATTCACAGCTACAGCTCGCTCTTCCAACTCCCAAGCCATCTCCATCCCTTAGCTGTCTCTCCCAAGTCTTTCAACGCTGCATTCACGGCCCCATCTTTTCCCAGCCTCCTGCCCTTGATCTCGACAAAGAAGATGTAGTTCCATGGCACAATACCACTCGGTCTAGCATTAATGCTTGTAAGATTAAGTTTGTAAGGTTTGAACACCGCTAGAGACTCTGCGAGTGCACCAGGATCATTGTGATCAACTGTGAATGAGACAAGGGTTTTGTAGTGGCTCATACCCTCGTCCATGTTAGTATCAGTTTGGTTTTCACTATCCGAAGATTGAGCGGACGCGTCCGCCGAAGCTTTCCGTAGAACGAAGAAGCGAGTAGTGTTATCTGGGGAATCCTCAATCCCGCTTGCCAAAAGGTCCAGATGATGGATTTTCGCTGCAATGCGCGAAGAGATTGCCGCGGATGTTCCACTCGTGTCTTGAGCAACCAGCTCTGCCGCTTTGGAAGTGGACGAGACATCCTGGCGCTCGACGCCTTTCAGATAGCTTGAAAGGAATGCCTTGCATTGGCCCCAGGCCTGGGGGTGCGAGTAAAGCTTCTTCACATGTTTGAGGTCCATTAAAGGCACAGTTCTCGGGACAGCTGGATTAGGCGCACTGGTGGTTGGAGTCGCTCGTCCTGATGACTCGGGAGACCCACTGCCGGAACCCACAGTAACCACCAGTTTCCGAGCATGGCCAAGTAGGCAGTGGTTGACACCGATGTAGACTTCGCCGCAGACTAGGATATCAGGATACCGGTTTGGCAGATCTGCGAAGAGGTCGAGTGTGAAGACAACAGATCCGTTAGTGGAATTTTCAAAGGGTACTACACCACGGTGTGCGGCGCCGGACTGCACAGCTTGAAATACATCTTCAATGGAAATTTGAGGTATGAAGTCGTAGACTGATTCATCAAAGCGTTCGAGGGTGGCCTAGAAATCAAATCAATACATCTGTAATATATAGCAGAAGAGAATGCTTGAGCGGTTGAATGACGGAATTAACACCAAAGGTTTTAGCAAGCAACTCGCATGCGAAGAAACGCAAAATGCAGTGAAGCAGCTACATGCTCTTAAATATGCTAAGTAAAACGGAGAGGTGTCGCCAAAGCATACTTGATGGGTATATGAGGCCTTGGGGCCCAGAAAGGCCACGGTGTGGCGCTGGCCGACCATATTGGTTTTCAGAAATGGGTGGTGACGGTATTAGACAGGGCAGGTTCGAATGGCGCAAGAAAACCCAGAAACATTAAACCTGAGTCGGCGGCGGAAGGCAGTCAGTCAGTGCATTCATTCTTATTTGCTTATATTCACATCTTGGATCCCCTCTATGATACCTCGGGTTAAGCAGAAGGGTTGTTTGCACAACAGGCACAAGCGATATCGGCATCCTAGCAAACCCTCCTACCTATCACTAGGAGCGTCCTAAAGGCCTGACGCCCATTACCTAGCAGTCATATTATATGCATCGCTTTTATCGTAAGGAGCTAAAAGTGACTGAATGTATTACAATCTAATTTTAATGCCGAAATGACAGTAATGTCTCGACGAAGCTCGCACACATCTGAAGATTGAGCAAAGAGCGCATTCAACTTTTTAAAATCTCCCTCCCCTTAGCTCTCCTCCCGGGCAACTTCGGTAATATCCGAAGTCACACGCCTCTCCATTGCTGCGAGAGTAGAGTGGTGGCTGAATGTGACTGAGCCTATTCATCGACCTGAATTATGTATCAGTGCTAAGTTGACACATGTCACCCGAGGAAACCTACTGTGCAATTCTTCATCCTTGTCTCGTCTTCCCATTTAAAGTTTGAAGAGGCGGAGAGAAGAGTTGTCTTGTCCATCTTCTCTGGGCCAGGACGCGTCTGGCAGACGCGGTAGCGAGGAGCCATCTCAGTGCTCGAAGCGTGGAGCTCTGGGCGCGCTGCCTCGCTCATTGCGAGGGTACCAAACCGTCAGTCTATAGCTCCGTTAGCAGTCGTTTATGGGAGGAAAAAAAAGCGCGAGTAGATAGTCGTACCATCGTAAAATTCATCTTCGTCATCGAAATCGGCAAGTTGCTCAAAGTTGACTTTGTACCGAAGAATAGCGCCAATACCACCGAAACCTATGACAGTTTAGTTCCACCAAACCAAATCGGGCGCAGCTGAGCATGGACTGACCTTTAACGAACTGATTTCCCTCGGATGAGCGGTCCGAGACAAATTCCAGAGTAGCTCCAAAGTCGCGATACTTCTCAGCCAACCATTCTAGGAATGGCATCTGATCCACAACTTCCATCTCCTGGCCGGTTTCCTTGTCCATGAAGAGGGATCGATCTGCATCCTGAGTCTTGGTTGTATGGAGAATGATCTCAGAGCCCTCCGATGACTTTAGCGTCCAACGGGTAATCTCGAGATTCTCGAAGACAATAAGCGTCTCGGCAGCACCGAGCTCCAGTGCCTTCAAGGTATCCTCAACACCATAGCACACCTTTCCACTGTCCTGAGAAATCTCATCGAAGTACTTGTTTATGAGCTGGAGGATTAAGTTAGCATATTGCTTCATCTCTAGCCCATCTTTCACATACCTTCTTCTCCTGGATGAACTTGACGTTAGAGAGTGTCTCCGAAGCCAGTTCAATAGCTTGGTTGAAGCCGTTTTCTCCACCATAAGAAACATCTACGACCTTGATCACTTTGCTTTGAAGACGCTGGTCGAACATGTCCGATTGGTTAAGGTCGTTTTTGAAATCAGCTGAACCAGCAAGGATAATTCCAGCAACGTTTACTTTGTCGTTGGTAATGAAGTTTTGGACAGCTAATTCGGCAACCTTGCGAACGTAGTTGTGACGTTTCTCTTCTCGGAGACGAGCGAAACGAAGGGCAGATTGACCACCACGACCGTGTTTCTTAGGAAGATCGACAGAGAACTTGTGAATTACATCACGAGTGTTGCCGCTCAATGTCCCGAAAAGAGCACCATTACCATCCATGATAATGAAGCCGAACTTCTGGTCAGATTCTAGCAGCTCACTTAAGGCTTCGGTCTATAGGAGATAATACATCAGCAAAACTCTCTCAAAAACCAAAATTCAGCCCACTAGAAGAATTTCGTGATGACCATAACAGGGGGGGAAACTGACGTGAAATTTATTGTCGCACAAGTAGAGAGAAGTGTTGATGGGCTTGAAGGGTTCAAAGTCAATGTTAATCTTGCGTTCCTTGCCCTCCGAGGTGATGATTTCACCACAGTATACGACGAGGCCATTTGGCGGGACTTTGGAGTATAGCTTGAGACGCTGCTGGGTGGAGGTGATGGCGGACAAGACCGACAGGCGGTTAACTCGCGACTTAATGTTAGAAGCGGTGCCCTATTTCCTTGTTAGCGATGAAAACTCGGAGCCGTAATTGTAGTTTGAGACTCACGAATTCTTCAGCCAACATCTTGGCGGCGCGGGAGACTTGATCCTTTGGTGCTAGAAAAAGCAGCGAGTCAGCCATGGAGGCTCGTAAGAGAATTTGCCACACATAACACATGACACATACGAATGATGAGCGAGATCATGCTTGTTCCGTTGCCGCGAGCAGCCTCGAGACGTTTGATCAGCTTTTTGACCTTCCATATCTCAATGTTCTTTTCGGCGTCGTTTGCCTGGGGGGCACTCATGTTGGCGACGGCGGAGCGGGGTTGTGCGTCTGTGCGTTGAGTGAGACTTTTCGAATTTTCTGTCGCAGCCGACTCAAAGCGTGCCGCGAAGAAAGAGAAACGAAGGAGCCGACCTCCGCGGCAGGTTGGGAATGTAGCAGAACAGCTACTCTAGTAGAGAGCGGCTGTGGGGTTATTGCACGGAAAAGTTGGTGGAGGAAGAGGAAGGGAGGACGAGCAGTGAGAGAAATTTATGGGAGGTGGGCTGTGTGGGTACTAGGACAAAGTCTCCGGTCGGGAGCCTTTTTACACCAAAACTCACCTAAAACACTTCAAGATTTTATACCTACCACGAAATTTCATTAAGCTAAAATCAAAGCTATTAGTAGATTTTTGCTTTAACTAAAAACTTTCTATTAGTAGTATTTTATAATAATAACGTGGAAATTATTATAAGGCTCTAAAGTTAAGGAAAGGCTAAAAATTCCTATTTTCTATATAAATTCGCTTAAAATTTAAATGTATACACTTTAGAGTATATTTATCTTGATAATAATAATTTATTATTAAAATCTAAATAGATAGTTTTATTTATAAAGTAAATATTTATAATCATTAAATTTTATAGCCTAAATATTTAATAGTTTTTATTATAAAGATACGCTGCGAAGAAGTTGAGTTTTGGTGGGAAATCACTTCCGACCGGAGACTTTATGACCCATGACTATATGAGTAGAGCAAAGGCAGCAGCAAGCTTCGGCCTGCTACGGCCTGCCACAGCCCCACCGCCGTTATCGCCAATTTAGCGAGAGGATATGAGAGTCACGCAACAGCTGCTCCGAGCTTCGCCGCATAGCTTTCCCCAGCGTCCACCCGCAGCTTTTCTTGATGGTGTCCTGATCACCTATCCTCGTGATGTCTTCTGCTTCCCTATCTTGCTCTCTACTGGACATGTACATATCGTTTCCCCGCTCTGTGATATAATGAAGTTGTACCTCGAAAATCTTCTCCCACACAGACCCTGTTCCTCGATGATAAGAAGCTCCCGTCCCATTTTGAGCCGCCAGCTTATGCCCTTCCCTTCCCTTTCCTTTCTCCACCTTTCCTTTTGTCCTGCTCCTACTCCTGCTCTTCACCTTCCGCCTGCTCGCTACCCTTTCTCTCCAGTGTGCAGCCCTAGTAGGCTAGAGTTCGTGACCCTATATGGACATCAAAGGCAAGCAACCTTCAACGTGGGACGAGTATGATCATGGCATTCACAGAGGCTCAGTGGAATCAATCGGGAGTCGAGTACATTGGGATGAGCTGGAAAGACCGCAGAGCAGGCAGAGTGGATCAGTCGTATATGCGGGTTCACCAAGCAGGAATGGCCAGGAGGGGGAATTGAGGCATCGGAGGTGAGAGCAACACCGTGAACATTAAAAACCCAAACAATTTCTTACAATATTACACGATCAAAATCAACAAGCTAATAAATTGTAATGATCAGGTCCTCTATGTCTCTGCGAATCAATGCTCTCGGCGATGTCGGCGGAGTAAACAGCATCAACAACTTTGCTCGATCATGGCAACGTGCCGCAGGTTTCTTCGAGATAACACCATCCAGATCCTCATTCCGTATAGCATCAGACGATGAAACTGGGCAGTTTCCACGAGAAGGATTACCAGGGCCCCAGGACCACCAATCACTGCTTCGAGCCGCGCTCGAAAACGAGGGACGCCGGTTATTAGATAATGTGTTTGATGAGGAGAATGGGGTATCCGAGGAGACAAGCCTGCTGCCTCCAGCTGCAGAACAACGCCTCCAGGAGAGAAGATCATGGAGGGACGATAGCATCTTCAACGTTGAACCTTCCTTGGCCTCGCCCTTTGGAGGGAGCTACGGAACCACGTATGGAAGCCTTTCCGCAAACGTAAACGAGTCTTCAATGCGCCATGCTGGCCGATTATTCACAGAGCAGCAACTCAAAGGAGTGACTGAGCCCGACCAGGGGAGGGAGCCATTGATCGTCAAGCAAATTGAAGAGGATGGGCAGATCATCAATGTTGTGGTGGGCCAATCGACACTCCCGCAAACGATATTCAATTCAGCCAATGTTTTGATTGGCGTTGGGCTTCTCAGCTTACCTCTTGCACTCAAGTACTCAGGCTGGGTTATCGGCATGATCTTCTTCCTTTATTCTGCCGTAACCACCTCCTACACAGCTAAACTACTCGCGAAATGTCTGGACGTTGACGGCTCTCTCATCACCTTTGCTGACCTAGCTTACGTATCCTTTGGTCATCGCGCTCGGGTTGCAACCAGTGTATTGTTCACTGTAGAACTGGTGGCAACTTGCGTGGCTCTCGTGATCCTTTTCGCTGATAGCCTTGACGCTCTCATCCCAGGCTGGGGTATTTTGGCATGGAAAATCGTGTGTGGGATAGTTTTGATACCTCTTGGATTCCTTCCTCTACGACTTCTTAGTTTTACAAGTGCGTTGGGTATATTGTGCTGTTTTGGGAGTATGTCTACTTTACCCGTTGTCCCTCATAGCCAATCACAAAGTGCAACAAACTAATCCAATCACAGTTGTCCTTGCTGTCTTCATCGACGGTGCCATAAAACCTCACTATCCTGGCTCTCTACAAGAACCCGCTACTCAATATCTCTTCCCTGCAAACTGGCTCACTATCCCTCTCAGTTTCGGGCTCCTCATGTCGCCCTGGGGCGGTCACAGTGTCTTCCCGAACATCTATCGTGACATGCGACACCCCTATAAATACCGCAAAGGTGTCAATATAACCTATATCTTTACGTACCTTCTGGACCTTGGCATGGCATGCGGTGGCCTTCTCATGTTCGGCGACAGTGTACGAGACGAAATAACCTCCAACATCTTCCTGACCGAGGGCTACCCCGCCGCGTTAAGTGTTTTCATTGCTATCTGCATCGCCATCATACCGCTCACGAAGATTCCACTGAATGCTAGACCAATAATTTCAACGCTAGAGATTCTGGCAGGATTGGACAGTCGCGCACTGGCTGCTTCAAGCTCCATGAACGGGATGTCAGGCATGAATCGGGGGATCTTGAAAATTCTCTTCCGTGTTTTAACGACGGTTCTCTTTGTGGTTATTGCCATAGTGTTTCCGTCATTCGATAGAATCATGACGCTGTTAGGAAGCGTGGCATGTTTCGCGATCTGTATTATTTTGCCGCTGGCGTTTCATTTGAAGTTATTTGGGAACGAGATCCCAGCAGCAGAAAGGTGGATGAATTGGGCGTTGATAGTCGTAAATGCAGTTATGGCAAGTGTAAGTACGGTGTTTGCTTTCTTTCCAAAGGAGATGCTTGGGGCATAGGAAAGGGTTCACTACTATATAATGGGATGTAATGGCACAAGGTGGAGAGGAAACAAAGACTTTTCTCGGCATGTTGGGTGCGTTAGGTGCATTGCATTCTGCGTCTCAATTCGATATTCCGGCTTTTGCATAATGCTGTAGCTCTTTTTTCGATTTGCTCTATGTCCGTGGCCCGCATCCGGGTCCATATTTCTTCCCCTTGCATCTATCAGCTAGCTGGTCATATATCAACGTCATCGAGATCCCCCTAAAGCTCCACGGATATTCTGCTGGAAACAGGGGCATTCCCTTGTATATTTTGCAATACAATTTGTGCAATCGCTATCGATCCGATTATATCGATATCAATCCAAGAAGCGAGGCTTCTTCGGTGCATTAGCGTTCTGCTGCGGATGGCATTAAAACCCCTTCACTTGACTTCAACTTCTTTCATTCCAAAATCACACAGAAGTTATTCCTGCTCCCACCAGCACGCAGACTTTTCTTTGGCACCGGCTTCTGCGTTCCACCGCTGTGATATCGCCACAAGTAGTAGACCAGCTTTGCAGAAAGCTTCTTGTGCATGAGAACAAACCCAAGGGTATCCATAATAAGTGTTAGGTGTTCTTCGGTTAGATATCGAGAGTTCATGACGCAAGGTGCGGGTAGGACAAGAAACAAAGCTGGAATTGTCGAATTCTCTTCAGCCTCTTTGCTCTGCTTTCCCAATCGCAGGAACTTGCAAGTCCGCCTCAGCATCTCCCCTCTCGCAACGGCATCAGGGACATAATTCAACACAAGCGAGAGGCTAATAATGTCAAATTTCTCCTCGTCACTATTGGGGATAGGACGCTCCATAAAATCCTGCGTTTCAATCGTTGGGTGTTGGGAGTGCAGATCGATACATGTAATATTCAGACCTGGGAGGCTGGATATAGCGTTTAACGGTGACAGAGCGCCAACTTCAAGGACTTTGAGTTGGAAGGGTTCTTTTATTTTCTTCTTACGGTTTCCAGTTATTTCCCTGTCAGACTCAGTGAAATCCGATCTGGTGCTTTGTCCGCGGGCGAAAATCCCGTATTCCTTCAGCCATTGCACTAGGACTCGACTTGAATCCCCTCCTCGCTCAGAACTCTGTCCTTTGATGCTTGCAGCTTGGTAGAGCTCTAGGCCACCATTGTCCCCTATAGCTTTTGAAAGCTCGGTTGCCTTCGCGTTGTCGCCTGCTCGGAGCGCGGCAGCGTGCTGTTTCTGGAGACGGTGGTGGGTCCGAATCAAGGTACGAGTTGCTTTCGAGGTAAGAGAGCGAGAAACATCATTATGCTTTGAGACAACAGGCGGGCGACCATGTGATAGGGATTTTGGTCGCTTTTTCACGGCCATTAAGCCTGAGGCGGGCAAATAATTTCATATCATGCTTAAGATGAGACATTCGAGATCGCAGAATAGTTGAGGTGCTAGTCGCAAAACAGAAGGCGAAGCGAACTTTTCGAATCCAACCCACACATCGAAATCTCTCGACTTTTGACCAAGACGACCAACGACCAACGACACCGACATCAGCAATGGCCCCGAAAGATAGCAAGAAGAGTAAGTCGCATCTCATTCTGGATTTATATCTACCCCAAGACCTGTTCTTCTTCCCGGCATTAGCGCAGGAAATTACTGGGCTCTCCAGATCGCAATGTCCCAATTCAAAACATCTGCTCACATATCCACAGGCGGCAAGCCCAACAAGCCTTCGGCGAAAGCAAATGCTGCTGCCAAAGCAACTCTCAAAGGTGTAAGGACCATAACTTGAGGCGTGTCAGAACCGCATCTCTGACGGCCTTTTTTGATATTTATTGCTGAATTTCAAAAAGGTCAATTCGCACAAGGTCCGCAAAGTGAGACTGGTAAGTTAGAAGACCATCTCCCACTACGCTCCTGCGTCTCTCAATGTTATGAGTGAATGGGCTTCGCTCGATGTTTGGTCGTGCTAACAGATCGCAGTCGACGTCTTTCCACCGCCCAAGGACTCTTGAACTCTCCCGCGCACCAAAGTACTCGCGCAAGTCGATCCCCCATCGGCCTCGCCTCGATGCCGCGAAGATCCTCATCCACCCTCTCAATACGGAGAGCGCGATGAAGAAGATTGAGGAGAACAACACCCTGGTGTTCATCGTCGATGTCAAGGCAAACAAGAGGCAGATCAAGGATGCCCTGAAGAAGCAATACGATGGTGAGGAATGATGGACCACAGTTTTCGTTGGCGGAACACTAACTGGCTATAGTTGACTGTGTCAAGATCAACACTCTGATCCGGTATGATTCTCGTGAATATTTTTCGTTTGGGATTCGAACTAACATTTGGCTACAGACCTGACGGCACAAAGAAGGCTTTCGCACGATTAACGACTGACGTTGATGCGCTCGACATTGCTGCGACCAAGTTGGCGATTGTTTAAGCGTGGGGAAATAGCGGGTTTGGGTTTCTGGTTGTCATTGCTGGCTAGCTTCACAAATCCTGGCATGTGAGATGGCGTTCAAATGTACTCAGACGTCGAGGCAAAATGCATAGTCCTCGTCATCAACTCCGTAAAAGTCCGAAAGTTATGAAACGTGAATGATGGTGATGCCAAAGCTCTTGTTATTTGGGCGCTTGATGGTCTTGGATCATTTGTTATACCCGTACAGAATGGAGATATATGTCCCAACTCAACATTATATGTACAATCGTATACCCATGCCATGGTTTCCCATCCTGATATCATGAAAGAATTTCTCACGGGCTTTTCTTCCAGTCACATGTCAGCTTAACAGTACACCATGATAATCGTACAGCTCCGCCGGTTCCCGTACACACTTCCAAGGCAATGACAATTCATCTTGCTACCAGGGAAACTTATGATGAACGCATCTTTTCCAACTCCTTCAAGACAACGTAGTTTGCATCCATGAAACGGTCGACGCAGTTTTGCATGCAGGGCTCTTCGTAGCGGTCGAGTTTACCAGAAGAGATTTTGCTTGTAATGCACTTGCGGAAGCAGATGTCGGTCAATGAGTGGATCGCTGGAAACCATCTGTCAGCTCTGGCCGGAAGGGTGCACACATGGTGATCAATCGACACATTTGGCATACAGGATGTAAGTGAAGGAGAAGCGAAAAGAAAGATGACGTGAGTTGACGTACACTGCTGTATCCTCGCCTTCTGGCTCTCGTTGACTACGAATTGCTGCAACTCCTGCTTATCACGGTCTGTGAGCTTGGAGAGGTCGAGATTTGCAGCTGCAGTGCCGGCAAGGGGAGAGTCCATGATAAGAAAATTGCAGACAAGATACCAGTACTTCGGTGGGAATTCGCGATGGAAATGAGATGCAAGTGAAATTTAGGTTTAGGGTGCAAAGCAGGGATTAGTGCCGTCGACAATGATGATTGTAGTGTTTTGTGGTGTTTTGGGCTGTCCTTTTCTACTTAGGCGGAAGCTTCTACAACCTTAATTCTCCACATTCTTTGGGTCTAATTAACGTCTAGATATATTATATATATTTTTTTAGTATTTTCAAGGCTTTGTAAAGAGTTTTCTGAGGAAACGTATCCTAACTGCCTAATTAGGAAGTGCAATTGGCTATGTTACCGACCTTCGTAGTATCTCCGGTGGGCATCATTTTGCCCTGAGGCTCAACCACCAAGCATAACTCTAACACAACTCTATCACAACACCATGCCGTGCTCTCCCGTCGGTAGTGCCCATCGAATCGTCTTCAGATCACGTGTCCTGGTCGGTCCGCAACAATGTTGCCAGGCCCGCCTAACTAACTCATCTGCACTGAGGTAATTTACTTTGCTTGGCAGAAGCTATTTTCAACCATAATTATTCTCGTATTCCCTATCCGCGTCCAATAACTTGTGGCCCAAGCTCGACCAATCAATTAACTGCATTCGTTGGCGGTCAGTCGTTCTGCCATACTTGAAATTAGGTAATTTTCTTGCAACCCCACGCGGTGGTATAGGATATTGGGTGGTTAAACAAAGCCTTCGTCATTGATTTCATGATTTCAAACTATTGTGGTAGTTAATTCAATAATTGAAGCTTGGTACGGAGTATTGCTGCTGGTGTTCACGAAATCGAGTAAAATTGTTGGAGTCAAGCTTGTCTTCGTCGATCTCGTCCGGTCTGGAAGACCACGATCTTTTTCTCGTTAGATCGATGATCCCGCAAGTCTGTTTAAAGCGTCAAACGTCACGTGGGAAAGCGTTAGTGCGGTCGAGGCTGAGGATCTGGCCAGGGTATTATGTCGCCAAGGCCAGCTGAAAAGCAGGTCATTGCCTCTTGCTGCCACACCCCGGTTCTTCCAATTTCCACTACAGCCATGGGGCCGGGCCAGGCAGTCCACCTCGATACCCCCGCCCGTATCCAAAAGAACAAACTTAAATAAGTCACAAAGCCATCCGCCATGCTGTCTTCGCCTTCTGGCATCTCTGCCTGTGCGGATCGAGAGTCGACAAGAACGTGCTCAATTCAATTCCATAGCCGTTGCCATGCTCTCCACACGCGCCTTGGCCGTTTTGGGGGCCGTTTTTGGCTTTAACGCGTTTTCTGTTGCAGATGCCGGCCTTGGTGAACGCGCCGCTTTCGATGCCTATGGCATTGTAGGCAAGGGGTATGGTGGTGAGACAAAGGCCGTCGACGACTATGTGGCAGATTTTGCTCCAGGTACTTTTTTCGGAGAAAAGACGGATAATGAGACTTCACCCATGATAAAGGATCGCTCTCTTGAGTTGGTTGGAAGGCAGAGCTGTGACGCCGGATACTGGTACTGTGAGGGTATGTATATTATTTTGTACCATTCAATTCCTAGCTTCACCTTCGTTTTGTTGGAAATTTATATGTTGACATCCCACCAGCATTCGGCCGCTGCTGCCCAACCACTACCCTTTGCTGCAGTTACGGCTATTGCATCGACCCGGGACGAACGTGCTGTCCAGGTTCATCTTGCGATCCGGGCTGGGGCTGCTGTGGCTCAAAGTGCTATCCAAAGGATGGAGACTGCTGCTCTAACGACGGCTACTGCGAAGCCGGCAATATTTGCGTTCGGATCGCCTCGAGCGGTCGTATCGTCTGCTGTACCGACCTTCAGTGCACCGCTGCTGTTGTTAGCGGAACCACTTCATACGTCTCCGTCCAGCAGACTGCCGCACCCTCAATCACCGCACCACCAAGCTCAGTTCAGGCTGCTGCCACCACCATCCTCGGAGCAGACATCTGGTACTGGACAGTAACCTGGTATGTTCCCCCCCTCTCTCAACCTCCCTCCTTACCCCGTCTGGATGCCTTCTAACAGCGTGCACAGGTGGTACCTTTCATTTTGGTGGACAACCTTCGACGCCACTTCCGAAGTGACCTACACGAAAATCTACTCCACGACCACCTTCACGACCACCGCAACAGACGAGGAGCAAGCCTCCTCAGAGTTCGCCGCGCTGTCCGAGACGCTGTCCTTCCCCGTCCCCGCCTCCGCCCAAACCTCGCTCGCCTACTACCTCACCGCCTCGCCCTCCGCCGCCGCCACCACCGGCTTCCCGTCCAACACCGGCTTCACGTTCAATCCCGGCGCGTTCAGCTCCAAGGGGAGCGGCAGCGTCGTCGTTGTCACGCGAACTGCGAGCGCGGGGACCGTTACAAGGAAGACGGCGACTCCGGCGACGGGGACTGCGGCTGCGGCGAGCACGACGGGGAGTTCAGTCGGTGCGGAGATGAGGGTGCGGTGGGCGGCGTTGGTAGGGGCGTTGGTGGTTGTGCCGGGGGTGCTGATGATGTGGCTTTGAGCGGATGGGGGACAGAGTGGAGGACACGGTCTGGGTTGATACGACGTAGATGTGGTTGCTTGGACTGCGCATGTAATTATGGCTCATGATGAGAGGATGCATGAGTTTGGCTGGGACTTTTAATGTTGGGAGCAGATTGGATCGGGTTAGATATATTGCTAATATCGAGATGCCTCTTGTGTGCCCTGGCTTTCTGGCGTTGGTGCTTGAAGCTTTGGGGTTGCAGTGGCTAGGTTTTGTGAGGTCTGTTGATACGGTCTGTGTTGATATCTATAGCCAAAATGTGGTTGTATTAAATGAATATCCAGTTTTGAGTATTATATTCTATGATAACGTGTTTCGGGGGCAAGCTGGCCACCCGGCCACCCGAGCATCCTGGCCACCTCAAAAAACTTACCAAAAATTAGAAAATTCATACTTTAATATCTCAACAACCACTCAATAATAAATTCTAATAATTTAGATTTGGACTTTCATATACACTCTACAGCTTCTATTAAAGCTGCATAGTAATTAGTTTAACGTACGTATAAGCACTCTATAGCTTAGGCTATATTGGGTTTTAGCTCTATATTTACAGCAATACGGTTACTTTCTTCTTGGTTATAATTAGAAACACTATCTATTGTATTTAAACCCTCTACTTCCTTAAACGCCTTATTATACTCTAGGTCGCTTATCTTTAACTTAAATGCGGAGTTTAACGGGCTTTAGCCTGCGTTTATAGCGATATCTAGGTGGTTAGGGCCAATAAAAACCATTAGAACTGTGTCGCCTTAAGCATACAGCTCGGCCAGTGTTGCCGAAAGCTCCGGGAGTGTTAAAATACGCCACGTCGCAAAATCTTACACTAGATAAACTTTAGCACCGTACACACACACTTAATAAGCTTTTAACACAAAATTCTTTAAAATTATTATCATTAAAGCTATACTTAATTATATAAAATTGCAACTATACCCTATCTTTAGTATATCTAAGATTATATAATTTTAATATTAGAAATGGCTAATAATATATAACTACCCTAAAGTGCGTAAAGATATATTTAGAATAGATTAATAATATATCTAAGATATAATCTAGACACCCTTATATACTTACCTATCTTAAATAGTTCTTCTATATTACTGCTAATAGAAGCAACTTAGTCCTTAATTAAAGACTTAAAATAATTATAAGAGGACTTTTTCTATAAAGGGTAATAGGTATAGGAGGAACGTATATATATAAACATAGCCGTCGAAATCGGACTCTGCACCTATACGTGGTGACGGCTACAAACCTAGGTCTTTAAAGTTCAGACCCAGAGCCAACGCAGAGACGTCGCACAGCGTGCAGACAGGACCTGGTAGTGGTTGTGGGCGTTAAGGGCGGTAGTGAAAATTTTTCAGATAGTAAGATCTTGAAAACCACTACTATTGGCCCTCTACAATACAACAACTACTACACTGTTCTCCTATCTAGGGCACCTGTACAATCCAATATAAATGCTCAGTATTCGATAACATCCCCTGACCCCCAGTTGAAGGCATTAATAACCTTACATCGACGAACAAGCGAACAAATAAACGAATAAGCAAATATACAGCCCCTCCTAACCCCTAGGGCGATCGCCCGCAGAGCATGCGGTTACTTGCCGTACTGCTATAATACTACTAAAACCGGCAGCTAGATAACCCTATACGGTTTTCCTTATCTCCTCTTAACGGAGTAGTGCCCTTAGAGAGGGCCTAGTAACTAGGGCCTAGGCACAAAAGATACCCAGATATACATACACATATATCCCACTTTTAGCTTTTAGTATTAGGATAGTAGAACAGATAAATCCCCCTTACGCCTTTAATAGGCCTTAGGGGGGGGGAGGTAAGGTATATATAGCAATAGTTAACAAGAGATAGCATATAGGGGGTAGTTAAAATACAGGACACAACTATAAGCACATAGCAATTAATTAGCAAGGCCTAGCTAGGACATAGTAAACCCTAGCTTTAAACAAGCTAGAAAAGGAAGCAGTAGTTTCTAAGAAGTTTAAAACATCTAAGAAGGAGGACGTAGCTATAGGCCCGTAGGGCCGCTGCTACATACAGGCATAGCAATTTAGGGTTTTTCATCCTACTAAGGTGGCTTATAGGGGTTTTCCTCCCCTAATATATTAGGGGTTTTCTTTCTGTAAATTTACAAGTTTCCCCTGTGTACAGAGTAGTCTGCGTGGGCCGTATAGGATCCGTATTAGACATTAAGCAATGAATAAATAATAATATATATATAAACATTAAAGATGGTAATTAGGATATATTTAGCTTATATTAGGAGTATTACAAAGATATATAATTCTAAATGCCTATACTATAATAATCTGCTAATATCTCTTTTTTAATGCTAATAGTAAGTAGAATTCTATAATATAAGCTATATATAATATATAAACTAATTATTTCTATAATATAGCTAGGCTTAATATTAATTATATAAACTAGATCGCTTGCAGTAGAAAGACTTATATTTAGTTAAAATATACTAAAATATTTTATATTCTTTAAACATGGGATTAAATATATAATAGATTTATCTAGCCTATAGCTAAATAATAAAAATATTACTAAAATATATAAAAATATAAGAGATAACATCTTAGATAGATCTTATATATAACTAGGTTCTAATACAGATAGATATAATACTTATATATATTAAAAAATAAGATAAGTATAATATACCCTCTTTTTAGCCTCTAAAAGTGCTTTAGGAGACAGATATCCTATATAGGCATGTTTTACTATAAATACTTAGACCCTTAGCTATAAAACTTTTACTATAAGCAAATTATAGAGGAAGACTAGGAAAGAATACGTAAATTATAAGAAAAGGTATAATATATCTATAATATTATATTACTATATCTAAGTTATAATATAAACATTATATACTCTTATATGTTTTCTTAGAAATGTAATAAAATTAAATTAAGATAATTTTAAATAAAGAGACATAAATATATAAGATACTTATTTATATTATCTATTCTTATTAATATATATAGGCTTTATAACAGTATTTATTATATATTTTAGTACTAAATTGCCTATATAGAGCAGAGTACTAGCTATAAACTATATCTTTATATTATAAAGTACACAGTTAGTGTCTAATATATCCTAAATATATTATGGCTATAATTAAGCTATAACTAGTTACTTATAGATAGACCTATAGTAAGTATTACGGTACTGGCAAATTGCTATTAAATTGCCGTAACTTGCTATTACGTAATTAGAGGATTGTATATAGCTTTAAGCGGTGCTTCCGTTCTCCCCCTTTCCTTTCTCTAGCTTTAGATCCTCGTTTATAGACAATCCAATTATATAGGCTTATACGTCCCTCTTACTATACTCGTGCCTTAATTAACTAAGTCGCTAATAGTAAGCATATACTATACTAAGGGAAGTTAAATATAAAACTATAAAAAGCACTACTAAAAGTCTCTTTCTTTAGTTTTAAGATACTTATTAAAATATTTAAGAGATTTACTTAACTAAGGCTATTAGGGTACCCTAGAAACCTATATAGAAGTAAAATATAGGAAAAAAAGATTAGATAATTATAGTAAGTAATTATAATACATATATAACTATAATATAACCTTAATATATCTAGGCTGTAACTATACTTAAGGACCTAAAAAATAGGTACTAGTCCCTTATAATATGGAGTTTAACTATATATAGTTAGATAATATTAAGGATTGCCTATATATTGTTTTAACTTTTTATAGTAAATATTATTATTCATTGCTTAACGTCCGATTCGGATCCCTGTTAGGCCCACGCGGACTACTCCTTATATACATATGGGGAGAAAACTCTATTTAAGAAAACCCCGTAATCCGTCTCCCCGCCTTTTGGGGCTCGCTTGCGAGTCACCTGCGAGTTACTAGTGGTGCTCTACTACCTTACTTTTTAACCTCCTTGGGAACCACTGCTGCCGTAATAAACCTACGGACGCGCTAGTATTACACACTGTACTCTACTCCTGTAGAGTTATTAGGGGGCGCCTATTACTCGCCCCTTTGCCTTTTATTGCTATTTCCTTTGCAACCCGGAACTGGTCTAGCATATTTTAGCCAATAAGCCACCAGGTAGCCGCCTTAAGGCCTTTCTATGTTAAGAGCAGTGTATTATAGTTTTCTATGCCAGCTGCTAAGAGTATTACTTCTTGGCTAGTGCGTAAGGGGTATAACAGTATTATATATTTTAGTGTCTGTTTTAGCCAGCTATATTTACACCTTAGGCTACCTACTGGGATACCCACCTAGTGAAGCCAATCTTTTAGTCCTATTATTCCTGTTCTTAAGAGTGTTGCTATTATATTTTCCGCCTTTATTAGGCCCTCTTGGAGCCCTTAGGTATTTACCCCCCATAGTGTTACCTATGCTACGGCTTAGGTTCCCCTTGCCTAAGTCTGCCTTTATACCTTTAACTCCTATTTATCTCTCCAGCGTTAGTCCAACTAGTATTATATTATAGTAGATGGTTTTCTAGTACTCTTTTATGCTCTACTTTGGCTCCTTTCTCTCCCTTGCTATTATCTTTACTGGCCTCTTACGCATCTCCCTTCCTTCTCTATATAGGCCTAGGCTTTAGTGCCGTACTATTCTTCTTCTACTTTCTCCACCTGTTTTCCTAATATATCTTCCCTACTTTAGGGTTGTTGGTTCCTTCTCCTATAGGGCACCCTAGGGTCCCTCCATAGTTTGTTTAGGCGTGTTTTAATATACTTTATAACATTAGAGTTGCGTTCCTTTTACACCCTTTATATTACATCAGCTTTAATATATAGTTATAGGGGGGGAATATTAGCTTCCTTCTTAAGCAGTGCTATGGCCGTTCGCTTATACCTGCCTATTATACTCTTAAGGTAGGCTGTTTAGACCTTTTAGAGTGGTTTAAGGAGTAATTTAGGGGGGCTTTTTTTAGTTTCTCTAGTGGCCCAAATGCTAGATCTATACGTTATGGTTAGCCAGACAACTGCTATATATAGTAGGCGTGACCTCTAGAAGTATAGACCTTATGTAGAATTAACGATCCTAGACATAGCGATATACTATGCTTGGCCCTTATAGGCCGCTTGCGCCGCATATGCGCTCTACTAGAGCTTACTGTCTACCCACACTCCTAATACCCTTAGGCCTTAAACCGGTTAACCCCCAAAGCCTTAGATATAGATTATATGCTAAAGATCTACAGATTGGTTACATTTTCTTATAAAATGGATTAGCTGGTATTTCTCTGGTAAGAATTGGACTCTATGTCATCTTGCCTATTTTATATAGGTGTTATGGGCTTTCTCTAGTATCCTGCAGTTCTTTGCGGCTATTGGCCTATATATAATTAGGTTTATATTATTAATAAAGCCTATCCCCTAGGTCGCCCCTTCCTTAAAGATGTTAAGCAGGTTACTTATAAAGAAGAGGAAGAGTATAGGCAACAGAGGTAATCCTTATGGTATTCCTATTATAACTATAATAGGGGGGCTCTAGTATCCGCTAAAGACCAGTAATGTTTCTTTCTGGCCTATAAATTCTTAAATAAATTAAATAATCTATTCTAGGAAGCCCTTTACCCTAAGGATGTATAGGAGATGCTTATAGGGTATATTGTTGTAGGCGCCGCTAATATCTAGGCTAAGTATTAATACTACGAAGTCCTTTCGCATAGCCTATGCAGTTTTAATGGTAGTAGCAAGTAGTATAAGTGCTAATAGCGTTAAGCGATTCTTTCTTGCCCCTATTTAGCTTTATGGTAGTAGGGCGTGTTCCTCTGCCGTGTCTATTATATGGTCCACTATAACCTTTTCTAAGATCTTGCTTAGGGTGTTTTCTAAGGCAATAGGGCAGTAGCTTCCTAGAATTAAGTAATCTGCTTTACCTTCTTTTTATAAGATAACCGTTATTATAGATCTTCCAAGTCGCGGGTAGTAGCCTATTATAAAGTATACTCTAGCTATATCTGCAAGCTAAGGTGCTATAAGTGGTCCATAGGTCTTTAGGGCTTTGTTTAGGATCCTATCTGGTCCTAGTACTATATTATTTAAGAGGCGGCTAATAGTTCTAGCTATTTCTTTAGTTGTCATATTGCTGTTAACCCTTAGGTAAGTCACCAGTGTTTTACTAGTAATATTGCTAAGGTCTACTAGAGCCAGTTAAGGGAAAAATCTTTCTATAAGGATCTTTGCCTTTTTATTATTGTTGCTTATAGCCTGTGGTTCGCCTGCTCTTTATAGGGGTAGTAGGTATAGATCTTCTACTAGGCATCCCGCCTTTTTCTTTACCTATTTCGCTATAGTCTAAAGGCCCTTGTTATAGGGGAGACTTGGGTTAATAGTATATTTGTTTATAAACCATCTCCAGTTATTTCTTACTTCTTTTCTTAGGGTATTCTTTAGCTAGTTTCTTATGTCTTTATATTATCTCTCGTCCTTAAAATTATAACTACTTATATATTTCCTCCTTACTCATTATTGGCCGGCTATAAGGGCCGCGCACTATGCGGACCATACGTGTTATATATAGGGGCCTAGTTTTAAAACTAGGCAGTGCTCTTTTAGCCCACTTTTAATTACTGCCTAGATCCTTTCTAGTCTTTAATTAATTTTTTTAGGGGTAGCCAATGAGCCTTGCTTATTTAGTATTAGGTAGATTTCTTCTAGGTCTTAGAGTTGTTGTTTAATTATATTAAGGAAGCTATCTATATTTAGCTTCCTTATTGCGTATCTTTTACCATTTAGTTGCGCCTTAATATCTAGATCTAGTTGTATCTAGATAGGGATATGGTCTAAAGTAAGTACCCATTCTTCTTTAGAGGAGCACCTTTTAAGTCTCTGGTATAGGTTTTCGTCCATAATTATAAGGTTAATTGTACTTTTAGCGGTGCCCTATTGCTATATAATTGCACCTAGGGGGGTAGCTAGCTTAAGGCCCCCATTATCTATAACTCTTAGTAGGCACTCTACCTATTAATTGGCAGCAATATGGATGCCCCCCTATTATAGGTAGTGGAGGTTTATATCTCCTAGTAGGATGGACTCTACGTGTTTAGTTTCTAGTAAGCTTATTATAGATATAATATTCTCTGTCTATACTACCCCTTTAACCCTAGGGTTATAGACATTAATAATTTATACTGGTCCCCTATATATCTGGATGGTTATAACTGCAATATCTAGGTTAACTGCCTACTATAACCATAAGGTAAGGCTAATATTTTTGCTAATTATAAAGCATACGCGTGTGGCTGCTTTTGGTTTATATAGAAGCTGGAATCCTTAGGGGCAGTATGTTAATTATATATAGGTATTATAATATGGCTCTTATATAGCAAGAATATAGTATTTCTCTGGGTCTAGACTGTCTAGTAGGGGCCTTACTAGACAGTGGTTCGTATTGCCGTAGTTATACTATATAATGGTCAAGTAGCGGACCCCTAGTGGGGGTCCTTTGCCTCTCCTTCACTCCTTACTTTTTCCGTTTCTACTTTCTCTAAAATATTCAGAACTTCTATCTCCTGTGTTTACTTCCTAGCTACTACTTATTTTATATAGAGCTTTCTATTTCTGTATTTTGTGTTCTTACTAGCCTTTTTAAATTTAAGTCTGTTATTGCCTCTAATTCTTCCCCCATTCTCGCTAGTTAGCTATGTGCCCCTTATAAGCCAGCTACGTGTATTATATTTACCGCGTTAAATTTAATTCTTAATTATCCTAGCCTTAAACTTGCTGTAGCTATCTATAGGGGTCTTCCTACTGGGTGTCCTCTCCCTTATATCCTATATATCCCTTATGTCCCTGTTTAGTCTAGTAATGTTACACAGCGTTGCTTTTGGCCCATTAAGGCTTGGGATGGCTAGCTTAGCCCCCTAGTATTAAAGGTAGGAAATGCTAGGAAGACACCTATATCCCCCTAGCTTATTACCTATTATTTCTATTTATATAACCTGGCGTGCAGTTATTTCCGTAGCTATTAAGCCCTTTTCTTCCGTCTCCTATATTTAATGCAGTCTTCTCTCTCCCACACCTTATATATGCTTTGGTAACAGTTCACGCATTTTATTTAGTCTTGATTTATACATTGTCTTATATTATAGGGGCCTATATAGTAGCCGCAGCACACCTGTGCTGCGTATATGGATTGGGTGTGTCCCTATTATATATAGCAATAACATTGTTCTAGGCGTAGTCTATAGTTATAGAGCCTTATGTTGTATATAAGGCCATTTATAATTATTCCTTTTTAGATAAGGAGTTTTTGCATTCCTAGTGTATATACACTAACAATAAGGGAGCTATATGTTTGTTTATTGTTTCCCTAGCAAGTCTTTAGCGCCCCTTATATCCTCTTATTGTTCTTATTATATGCTTAGTTTATATTTTCCTATTAAAGCTATTAGATCTAGGTAATTACAAGTCCTAGTATAAGGCGTTCCGTTTGTTTTACTATCTCCTATATAGTTACTATATTGTCCGCCTAGCATCCCCTTTCTACCCTAAGGCTTATAGGAACCGACAGGACTTTAACTAGGTAATCTTTATAAAGCACTTTTATGCTAATATACTTTCCTAGCCTGTCCCCTACCCTTACGGCCTATTCCTTTACCTATTAGTCCTTTAGGGTAACTCTAATGTCTCCACTCCTAAGGTGTTAGACTATAATAGTGTTATAGACCTCCTTGCGAATCTCTATAAGAACTTCTATTTCTAATTATCCCCTAAGTTCCTCTGCCTTTTCTATATTTGGTTATATTATAATTATATGCCCAGTTGTTGTCTTTAGGGGGGTAGGTTCCCTATGCTATAGGAGCATAGCTATAGCAGCCTAGGTGCAGTTCGCCTATTAGGGGGGGTTTTATTTATCTTTAATTTTATTTAGCCGTTAGAGGATTTAATTAAGGGTTTACTGGAGGGGCGCCTAAGGTTTACTAAACTGGAGCCATTCTGCTAGCTATATTAGTTTATAATAGCTAATAGATACTCCCCTATAGTTCCGGATATTAGACGCGTCTAATAGGCTTTATATTTTATTAGATGCCTTCTTAATTAGGGTATTTCTGCTTTCTGGTGTAGTATTCGCCCGTCCTTGTTGTTGTTGTGGGGGGCTATTATTGGGTATGGGTCTGGCGGTCGCGCGCGACTGCGTACCACCGTCGTTCCACCTGTGCCTCCCCTGTGATGCATGCATCTCAGGGGATTATTAGGGTGTTTTTCAGGGTTCTTTTGGTTAGTTTGGTCTTTTTGGGCCAGGTGCAGCAAGAGCTCCAAAAGTTGAAGGGGGTTCTCTTTTTATAAAATATATAAAGGGAGTTCTTTTTTATAGTAAATATATATATCCTCTAGCGCCTCTATTAAAGGTTCTAATATAACTTATTAAAGAACTTTAATAATAAATCTAGTAACAGTTAGGGCCAGGGCTTACTTTAAGTATATTATATCTAAGTTATATTAATACCCTATCCTTATTCTGTTGGGAATACAGGCAAGTTACCGTCACGTGCCGCCGCGGCACTAGCGTAGCAAGGAGCCTTAAGCTCCTCGCCCTTCCTTAAGGAAGAGCAAGAATAGAATACAATAACAATTATCATACTATCTACGAACCGTAGCTACGTGATATTACCTTATAATACCTATACTAATTAGTGGTTAACTTTACTATTATATTATAGAGCAGCTAAGTATTCCCAAGAAGAGATAAGCCACTATACCAGTGCTACTCGTGCTAAAGGAAGCTGTCTTTTAAGGTCAGAACTAGTCCTAAACCTTAAATAGAACTCTTCTACAAATCTAAGGATCTAAAGGCTAGAACTAGTCCTAAGCCTTTCCCAGATTATAGATTCTTACGTCCATTACGCAGAATAACACGCTTTACAAGTCTTCGCGATTTAAGGCCAGAACTAGTCCTAAGCCCTATAATCGCAGATTCTCGTCTAAACGCGTACCAAACGACAATTAACAATCCCTACACTAATAACACCTTCTTTCCTATAACCCTATAACACTTCCCTTCCTCCAAAAACATGGCTAATAACTGGAGAGACTCCTTACCACTAGGGGTAGCCATATACGCGAAACTCATCGATAAAGATTAGGACGAATTTCCCATTTTTAATATAACAACCTATACGGCAAAACAAGTTAATGGCTTCCTCCTATACCATATTCTCTTATACCAAAGTAGACACTACGCCAATATACAACTATAGGAATATTTTAGGGAGGATTTTATAGGATAGACTGCCAACACCTAGGCACTTAAAAATGTTAATATTATCTAGAATTTTCAAGACTTCCTCTATAGGAATAGGGTATATATTGCTAAGAACGGTAACCCAATTACTAGTAACATTTAGGCCGTTATTATTAGAACAGAGGAGCCAGTATAGACGGAAGCTAAAATTATACGTTAACTACAGAAACCTAAAACCAACCAATATTCTTTAGAAGGCAACTTTAATTCATATCTAAACCCCCAAAACGCTACTCTCCTACCTAGAGGTACTCTTCCACCTGGAGGTACTTTTCCACCTAGAGGTACTCTTCCTCTACCTCCTCCACCGCCTCCACTTTAGCCAACCAGTGAGCCTTTATTACAAGAAGTCACGAATCTAATAAAGGTATATTTAGACAAAGAAAAGAAGTTTAGAGGAGAACTATACAACATACTTAGAATAAAACTACAGGTCTTTTATAACTATTGCAATAAGGTCGGAATTCAAGGCCACTAGTACCACCACGCTTTCTCTATTATATTAAAGGGACGGGCGGCGACATTCTATTACAACCATATTGCGGGTAAAAACTATAGCTTTAATATAATGCTTTAGCTTACTAGAGCTTACTTTAAGACCAACAAAAATCACCAACTTTATATATCTAAATAGCGGGAGACTATATTCTAAAGAGTTATTACTTCTAACCTAACAAAGACTTGTTTAGAGTGCCTTTAATTACTCTTTAATAAACTCCAGAAAATCTAATATAGCCTTACTAAAACTTACCAAAATAAGAACAGCCTAAGGGACCAGGTTATCTTAGCCTACTATAGCGTTCCTAAGTGTAATCTAGCGCTATATAAACCTGCGGATATGTTTAAAGGAGTATATACCAAGCTACACTCCGCTATAGGTACTGCAATACAAACACAAGAATCTTAACAGTTCTATACTAAAAACCCTACCTAACCAAGTATTTCTAACTAATATAATTATAACTAGACTAACCGAATATATGGTAGCCGTAGTAGGGAATATAGCAAAGGGTACAATTAACATTGACTATAAGGCAATTATAGAGGTCCTTATAGAGGTTTATTTTAAAGTAATCGCCAGAAGAAGTACTATATTTATAAGAAGCCAAATTGCTAGTTAACTAGACACTCCCTTAATAAGTGAAAGGAGGCATATAACAAGTTTTGTTAGAGTGTAAGAAATGTTAGAAATTATAAGGTCACTATAGCCTACTTCTAAAGCTTCCTAGTTTAATATAAAGGCGTAGAAGATCTTAAGGGTAAGGTTAATAAAACTAAACAGCTTCTTATAGATATAGAAATTAAGGACTACTCTCCTAACTAATACTTCACTAAGTATAGTAAGGTAGATGGCATATAAACCATTGCTATTCTTAATAACCAATATACGCTCCATTCTATTACAAAGTTAGATATCTTTAATGAGCTAAAGGAAAGCTCCGCGTTCTCCTTTAATAATAGATACTTAGCAAACGTCTTCTATAGTATCATACCAGATACTAGAGCTGTAGGAGTATCTATAGTAGAAGAACCTTAAGTTTAAGCCTTTTAGCAGCTTAATAGCTCTGTTTAGATTAACTAATTAATAGTAGGCTAATATATAATACGCTTTAGCAAGGGTACCGCAATCTCTCTTAGCATAATTAGGGTCCAAACCCCTTTAGGATATATTACTTTCTATATTATTCCCGTGAACACTCCGTTTCTATTCTGCATTAGGGATATAGATAAATTAGGCGTTAAGCTTAACAACCTTAAGAATATGCTTATATAGGGAGATAATTAGGTGCCTATTATATATAAGTGGGGTCACCCTTAGCTGCTCCTTTAATAACCAGAAAGGAGTGTTGCTTAAAGCCATTTAACTAAGTTAGAGTTACGTTAACTATACCATTATTTTAGCTACCTATCTATTCACTAATTGCTTAGGGTTCTTCAGCGAGCAGGCTATAAAGTTAAGGTTAAGGCAATTAAGCATCTTATAAAGTACTACTATTACTGCTAAATAAACCAGAAGTCCCCTGGCCAATTCAAGTTTACCCTTAAAGATAACTATAACTTTAACTTCTATATTATTATTAACGTTATATATCTTAGCGGTAAGCTAGTACTCTAAGTTATTAACTTCTTAACCTTTTTCCAAGCCGCATGTTTCTTAAAGGATATATTAGCTAGGAATATATAGAATACCCTTTAATTATGCTAGATTAATATCTACCTAGGACCCCATAATCAAATTATCTATAATATAGGAAAGAACTTCTTATCTATAAAGTTTTAATAATAGATAAAGGCAATAGCAATTAAGGTTAAGGAAGTCCCTATTAAGGTATATAATAGTATTAGAAAAGTAAAGCAATATTATACGCTATTATACCGCGTATATAAGATTATCTCTTTAGAACTAGAGGATGCTAGCAAAGAACTTATCTTATAAATAGCTATTAAAGCTGTTAATAATTCTGCTAGCCTGGATAGACTTGTACCTATATTACTAGTCTTTAGCGCCTACCCTTAAATAACTAATAATTCTCTACTATCTCCCTCCGTTGTGTAACAAGCTGAGGCTATTCGCAAGGCAATAAAGGAGGTATAATGTCTCTACGCTATATGCTAAGTCAACAACGCACTAGGAATAAGAAATGGCCTAAATACCTTAACTACGCTTAATCTGCCACTCTAGTCTAAGGTACATATATAGCGTAAAAAGGGAGGATAGTTAGGCCTATATTAACTTATTACAATTAATGGCTAGACTTACACTATTTAGATACCTTATAGACCCACTTAATTCCGTTTAACTGTTATTAAGCCTTACTATAAAGATAATAGTTCTAAGCCTTTGCAGAATACTATAGAAAATGCCCTAGAGGAGAGCTATAATTAATATACTCTAGAAGGCGACCACAATTCTAATATAGTTATAGTAGATACGCCATAACTATAATGTAGTAGAGGTCGCCTAAAGGGATTATAAAATTGCTAATATCTTATTAATTTTAAAGAGCAATTTATTGCCGCTATTAAGAATAGAGTTAAGCTATTAATGGCCTTTATAATAGCTAAGGAGGCCGTTGAAATCGGACTCTGCACCTATATATGGTGACGGCTACGAACCTGGTCTTCGAAGTTCAGATCCAGAGCCAACGCAGAGACGTCGCACAGCGTGCGGACAGGACCTGGTGGTGGTTGTAGGCGTCAAGGGCGGTGGTAAGAAATTTTCGGATGGTGAGATCTTGAAAACCACTACTATTAGCCCTCTATAGTATGATAACTACTACACTGTTCTATCTAGGGCACCTGTACGATCCAAAATGGATGAGCAGTTTTCGATAACATCCCTAAAAACCCTAATGGAAAGCATTAACGACCTTATATTAACGAATAGATAAGCGCGAACGAATAAATAAGCAAATATACGGCCCCTCCTAACCCCTAGGGCGATCGCCCGCGGAGTATGCGGTTACTTGCCGTTTGTAAGTACTAAATACCTAGCAGCCTAGATTGCGACCCACGGTTTTCCTTATCTCCTTTTAACGGAGTGGTGACCCTTAAAAAGGGCCTAGCTGGGGCCTAGGCATAAAAGATACCCAACATATAATATCCCGCTGTTAGTATTACGTTAATTAGAACGGATGAATCCCCCTTATACCTTCAATAGGCCTTAGTGGGGGGGGGAGGCAAGGCGTATATGGCAATAGTTAATAAGAGAGATAGTATACGGGGGGTGGTTAAGATACGGGACACAACTACAAGCATATAGCAATTAATTAGCAAGGCCTAGCTGGGGCATAGTAAACCCTAGCTCTGGATAAGCTAGAGAAGGAAGTAGTGGTTCCTAAGGAGTTCAAAACATCTAAGGAGGAGGACGTAGCTGTAGGCCCGCAGGGCCGCGGCTACGTACAGACATAGCAATTTGGGGTTTTTCATCCTACTAAGGTGGCTTATAGGGTTTTTCCTTTCCCCCTAATAGCAAGGGTTTTTTCCCGTCAATATTACTTTTTCCTTGTGTACGGAGTAGTCTGCGTGGGCCTAGATAGGATCCGTATTAGACATTAATCAAAGAATCTACTACTATAATAGCTAAGGAGAAGGCTAACTTTAAACTTATAAAACAGCTCTAAAAGGAAGGTTGTATTATAACTCTAAGAGCTCCTTTTTAAGTATCTAATAAGTAGGAGATTAATAGTCTTATTATAAAAGGAGTTTTTAAATTTAAGAAATATAACCCTACTAAGTTTAATAAAGTTTGTATCTTTAAATTAAGAATAGTTAACGAAATTAAGGGTAAAGCTATTAATGCCCTATTTAAGAAATTAAGGCTTGTTATCTAAGGTTATAATAATAATAGTAAGGAGGTAATTTTTATATAATCTCCTATAATTTAATGAGCTAGTTAGCGAGTTATTATTACACTAGCTCCCTCCTTAATAAAGAATAGAATAGCGGTTTATTTATAAGATATTATTTAGGCCTATACCTAATTAGAGACGCACCTTTAGCGCTTAATATTAGTATACCTTTTAGAGTAAATTCGCCACTAATATCCCAAAGATACGATTATGGTTGTGCTTAAGCCATTATATAGAATCGCAGAGGCAGGAACTTATTAGTGGGCTACCTATAGTAAGCACTATAAAGAGAAGCTTTTAATAACTACTTCTATATTTAACCCCTGCTTTCTTATTATAACTACAGGAACTTTATTTGGAATTGTTGGTATGTAAACTAATAATATAATTATCTTAGAAGACGACCAATTCTTAGCTCTTAAAAAAGATAAGCTAGTAAAGGTAAACCTTATAGTAAAGCTAAAGAAAAAGCTTAATTTAACAATACTATTACTCTTTAATAGATGCATCCTCTCCCTAAATAAGGATTCTATTGCTTTGCGCTAGAAGGGTTAAGGTAAGAAGATTAATGTTATTAATATTACTTCTCTAAAGTAAGGGTATATAGAGTAACGCGCTTATAGAGCTTATATTACTTCTATCTATTAACCTAAGGCTTCTTTTAATCTCTTTATTACCGCTTAATACCAGGAACTAACTAAGGATGATGTTCTTGCCCTAAATAAATATCCTTCCTAGCAAATAAACCACTTTAATTAGGGACTACTCTATATGCCTATTAATCTTCCTACTGCTAAGCTCTTTATATTTATTAATGGATTGTTTGTAAATAATAAAGATTTTAGCTCCTAGCTAGAATATAAGATTATTATTACGAATAAATCTACTAGAGAGAATGACTTTATAATCCATAGCAATCTTATCTATTAAAGCTTAACTAAGAGTAAGCGTGTTACTTAAAGCGTTCTAGTATTAGAGATATATAGAATGGTTAGCAGAGTTAATATGGTAATTATAATTGGAACTACCCTAAAGATAATTATAGATTAACTTGAACTTCCTACTATCCCTATAGTCGTATGCACCAATTCATACTCCCTCTATAAGTATTTAGTTAAGCTTGGTACTATAAAGAAAAAGCGCCTTATAATTAATATTATAGCACTTTAGTAATTCTATAAGCGTTAAGAACTCTTTAAGATTTAATAGATTAATAGCCAAGATAACCCAGTAGATACGATAACAAAGGCGAACCCAAACAAGGCACTAGAGACGTTTGTTAATATAAATACTCTACATATACGAGTTAAAGGTTGGGTCAAAAGGGAGTAGGGGTATAACATTCTATAGACCCTAACTCAAACCAGCTAATTAGGATTTTCTATCCCTGGGATAGAAAATCGCTATTAGCTTGCTTACTACTAGCGCCTTAGCGGCCCTCCTAATAAGATATCTACCTATAACTCCTAAGCAAGAAAGCACCACGTGCTAAGAGGCAAATTTTGGGACAGCGAGACTTATATTACAATGGCAATAGTGAGTAAGGAGGATTGATATTTGTTACGCTAGTTAAGCGGTATATATGTGTAGATAGCAACCGCAAAAGAAGGGTTGCCAGTATTGGGAATACAGGCAAGTTGCCGTCACATGCCGCCGCGGCACTAGCGTGGCGAGGAGCCTTAAGCTCCTCGCCCTTCCTTAAGGAAGAGCAAGAATAGAATATAATAATAATTATTATACTATCTACGAACCGTAGCTACGTAATATTACCTTGTAATACCTATATATTCTATTAGGCTTTTTTATATATAGCCCTTTAATAAAAAAGTTTTATAAAAAATATAATATTACTAGCCTTCTAAGCCTTTACTAAAGCCTTATAAATCTTAATAAGATTTAATACTTAATTAAAAAGTAATAGCTTTTATTATTTCCGTAAAGTTAAGATATATAAGATTTAATACTTAATTAAAAAGTAATAGCTTTTATTATTTCCGTAAGGTTAAGATATATAAGGGGTAATATTTAAAAAGCATCTATATTATAAAATAGGTTCTAAATATATATAAGATATATTCTACTAAAATAGCAAGCTAATAATTATATGCTTTTAAAAAGGCTAGGTAGAAATACTTTTAATATTAAAAATATTTAAAATTAATATATCTTTTAAATAGATTAGTATAACTAGGTTAAATAAGGTTATAATTACTATAAATATCCTTAGAATTAATAAAGGTATTATATAACCTAGTTATATTATAGTTATATCTTTATTTTAATAAGGCTATAGTTATTATATTAATAAGGGTTTTTATAAACTAAGCTATAGGTTAATTAGCAGAAATATATTAATAACTTTTTTATACTATATTCCGCTTATATAAGAATTTCAGCTATCTAACTTATTAGAGTTATATTTATAAATATAGGTAGGGCGTAGGTAAAAGGTATTTTATAATATATATATATTAAAGATATTACTAAAATATATTAGGGCTTGGCCTTTACCTAGTAGATATTAACCCCTTATAGACCTAGCAGGGCTATATAAAGTCTATAATTATATATTGCCAAATATTTTTTTTTACAATATTTGTTAGGTTATTAAAGCCAAAAATATAGGCTAAGATAGTGTTAGTCATATAGGGTAACTCACCAATAATAACTACTTAAGTAGGTTATAGTGATGTTAGTTAAAAGCTTGTTGTTCTAAGAAAAGGGGAAAAGTAAGGAACTTAAGGTTCCTTACTACGCTAGTGCCGCGGCGGCACGTAATAACCACGTGCCTTATTCCCAACACTAGCAACTTTTTTTTTGTGGTTGCTATCTATATACAAATAACGCAACTAAGCTGTAATAGTGCTAGCACCTACCACGTTGCCGTATTTTGCCGTTTTCTGCCGTATTCTGCTAGCCGTAATATTCTGCCAAATTCTGCCAGCCATATTCTGCTAGTTATATTAGCGCCTTAGCGGCCCTTACTATATCTCTTACTCCCTCTTAACTTAACCTTTAACTCTTATATATAGAGTATTTGTGTTAATGAATGTCTCTAGTGCCTTATTTAGGTTTACCTTTGTTATTGCATCTATTAGGTTATCTTGGCCATTAATCTATTAAATCTTAAAGAGTTCTTAACGCTTATAGGACTGTTAAAGTGCTATAATATTAATTATAAGGCGCTTCTCCTTTATAGTACTAAGCTTAACTAAATACTTATAGAGGGAATATAAGTTGGTGTATATAATTATAGGGATAATAGGAAGTTTAAGTTAATCTATAATTATCTTTAGGGTAGTTCTAATTGTAATTACTATATTAACTCCGCTAACCATTCTATATATCTCTAATATAAACCTATTCCCTAAGCTAGAATAAGCCAAAGGAATCTCCTTAGGAGCTCTTGCTGCACCCGGCCCAAAAAAGACTAAAACCAACCAAAAGAACCCTGTAAAACACCCAGAGAATCCCCCTGAGATGCATGCATCGCAGGAAAGGCACACGTCAAACAATAGTGGTTTGTACTCGCGCGTGACCGCCAGAACCACGCCCAGCAATGGCCCTCCATAATAAAGACGGGCGAATGCCATACTATAAAGTGGAAATACCTTTATTAAGAAGGCATCTAATAAAATATAAAGCCTACTAGACGCGTCTAGTACCTAGAATTATAGGGGAGTAACCATTAGCTATAACAATCTAACGTAGCTAGTAGAATAGCTCCGCTAGTCTAGCGAACCTTAGGCGCCTCTTTAGCAAACCCTTAATTAAATCCTCTAACGGCTAAGTAAAATTAAAAATAAATAAAACCCCCCTTTACTGGCGAACCGCACCTAGGCCGCCATAGCTGCGCTTCTATAGCACAGGGAACTTACCCCCCTTAAGACAGTAACCGGGTATATAATTATAATATAACTAAATATATAAAAAGCAGAGGGGCTTAGGGGATAATTAAAAACAGAAGTCCTTATAGAAATCCACAAAGAGGTCTATAACACTATTATAGTCCAACACCTTAGGAGTAGAGATATTAGAGTTACCCTAAAGGACCAATAGGCAAAGGAACGAGCTATAAGGGTAGGGGATAGGCTAGGAGAACATATTGGCATAAAAGTACTCCATAAGGACTACCTAGTTGAAGTCCTAGCGGTCCCCATAAGCCTTAGGGTAGAAAAGGGACGCCAGGCGGACAACATAGCAATTATATAGGAGATAGTAAGATAAACGGAACGCCTTATACCAGGACTTGAGATTACCTAAATCCAATAGCTTTAATAGGAAAATGCAAACTAAGCAAATAACAAGAATAATAAGAGGATATAAGGGTCGCTAGAGACTTACTAGGGAGACACTAGACAAACGCATAGCTCCCTTATCATTAGTATATATATACTAGGAATACAAAAACTTCTTATCCAAAAAGGAATAATTATAAACGGCCTTATATATAACACAAGGCTCTATAACCACAGACTACGCCTAAAACAATACTATCGCTATATATAATAGGGACACACCTAATCCACATACGCAGCACAGGTGTGCTATAGCCACTATATAGGCCCCTATAATATAAGACACTACTTAAACTAAGACCAAATAAAATGCGTAAACTGCCACCAAAGCACACATAAGGCGTGGGAGAGAGAAGACTGCATTAAATACAGGAGACGGAAGGTAAGGGCTTAATAGCTACAGGAACAACTATACACAAGGTTATACGAATGGAAACAACAGGTAATAAGCTAGGGGGGCGTAGGTGCCTTTCTAGCGTTTCCTACCTTTAATACTAGGGGGCTAGGCCAGCTATCCCAAGCCTTAATAGGCTAGAAGCGACGCCGCGCGACATTACCAGACTATATAGGGATATAAGGGTCGCAGGGAACACAAGGGAGAGGACGCCCTATAGGAAGACCTTTATAGACAGCTATAGCAAGCTTAAGACCAGGATAATTAAGAATTAGACTTAACACGGCAAATATAACATTTATAGCCAACTCTTAAAGGGCGCACAGCCAACTAGTAAGAATAGGGGAAGAACCGAAGACAATAATAGATTTAGATATAGAAGCGCTAGTAGAAACACAAAACACGGGAATAGAAAGCTCTATATAAAATAAGTAGTAACTAGGGTGCAGATATAAGAGATAGAAGTTCTAAATATCCTAGAGAAAATAGAAATAGAAAAAGCAAGGAATGATAGAGAGGCAAAGGACCCTCACTAGGGGTCCACCACCTATCTATTATACAGTATAACTATGGCAATATAAACCACTGTCTTATAAGGCCCTTACTAGACAGTCTAGACCTAGAGAAACACTATATCCTTGCTATACAAGAGCCGTACTATAATACCTATATATAATTAATATACTGCCCCTAAGGATTCTAGCTCCTATACAAACCAAAAGCAGCTATACGCGTGTGCTTTATAATTAGTAAGACTATTAGCCTATCCTTATAGTTATAGCAGGCAGTTAATCTAGATATTACAGTTATAACAATCCAGATATATAGAGGACCGGTATAAATTATTAATATGTATAACCCTAGGGTTAAAGGGGTCCCACAAATAGAGAATATTATATTGGTAATAAGCTTACTCAAAACTAAAGGCATAGAGTTTATCCTATTAGGAGATATAAACCTCTACTACCCATAGTAGGGGGGTATCTACGTTACTGCTAAATAACAGGCAGAGTGCCTACTAAAAGCTATAGACACCTAGGGCCTTAAGCTAGCCACCCCCCCTAAAGCAATTATATGGTAATAAGGATCCGCCAGAAGTATAATTAACCTTATATTTATAGACAAAGGCCTATACTAGAGACTTAAAAGGTGCAACCCTAAAGAAGAATAGGCACTTACTTTAGACCATATCCCTATCTAGATACAGCTAGATTTGGACATTAAGGCGCAACTAAATAGCAAAAGATACGCAATAAGGATGCTTAAGGCAGACAGCTTCCTTAATATAGTTAAACAACAACTCTAAGACCTAGAAGAAATCCACCTAATACCAAATAAGCAAGGCTTATTAGCTACCCCTAAGGAAATTAACTAAAGACTAAAAAGAATCCAGGCAGCAATTAAAAATGGGTTAGAAAAGCACTGCCCAGTCTTAAAACCAGGCCCCTACGCGCGATATATATAGTCCGCACAATACGCGGTTCTTATAGCTAGTCAACAACAAGCAAGAAGGAAATACTCAAGCAGCTACAACCCTAAAGATAAGAGATAATATAAAGACACAAGAAACCAGCTAAAGAATACCCTAAAAAAAAAAGTAAGAAACAACTAGAGACAATTTATAAATAAGTACACTTCTAACCCAAGCCTCCCCTATAATAAGGGCCTATAGGCCATAGCGAAATAGGTAAAGAAAAAGGTAGGGTAATTAGCAGAAGACCCATACCTACCACCCCTATAAAGAGCAGGGGAATTACAGGCCACTAATAATAATAATAAGAAGGTAAAGATCCTTATAGAAAGGTTCTTCCTTTAACCAGCTCTAGCAGACCTTAGTGATATTATAGGTAAAATACTAGTAACTCGCCTACGGGTCAACAGCAATATAATAATAGAGGAAATGGCTAGAACCATTAGCCGCCTTTTAAACAATATAGTACTAGGACCAGATGGGATTCTAAATAAGGCCCTAAAGACCTATGGTCCACTTATAGCACCCTAGCTTACAGATGTAGCCAGAGTATGCTTTGCTATAGGCTACTACCCACGACTTAGAAGATCTATAACAACGGTTATCCTATAAAAAGAAGGTAAAGCAGATTACTTAATCCTAGGAAGCTACCGCCCTATTGCCTTAAAAAACACCCTTAGCAAGATCTTAGAAAAGGTAATAGCGGACCACATAGTAGATATAGCTAAGGAACACGCCCTACTACCACAGAGCTAAATAGGGGCAAGAAAGAACCGCTTAATACTATTAACACTTACGCTACTCGCTGCCACTATTAAATCTGCATGGACGATGCGAAGGGACTTTATAGTATTAATGCTCAGCCTAGATATTAGTGGCGCCTATAATAATATACCCTATAAGCGTCTTCTATACATCCTTAGGGTAAAAGGCTTCCCAGAATAGATTATACAATTTGTTTAAGGGTTTATAGGTTAGAAAGAAATATTACTAGTCTTTAGCAGATACCAGAGCCCCCCTATTATAGTTACAATAGGAATACTATAAGGATCACCCCTCTCGCCTATACTCTTCCTTTTCTTTATAAGTAGCCTGCTTAACTCTTTTAAGGAAGGGGCGACCTAGGGGATAGGCTTTATTAACGACATAAACCTAATTATATACGGGCCAACAGCCGTAGAGAGTTATAGAATACTAGAGAAAGCTTATAACACCTATATAGAATAGGTAAGACAATATAGAGTCTAATTCGCACTAGAGAAATACCAGCTAATCCATTTTATAAGAAAATATAACTAATCTGCAGATCTCTAGCACATAATTTATATTTAAGGCTTTAGGGGTTAACCAGTTTAGGGCCTAAGGGTATTAGGAGTATAGGTAGACAGCAAGCTCTAGTAGAGCGTATATACAGCGCAAGCGGCCTGTAAGGGCTAAGTATAGTATATTATATTATCCAGGATTGTTAATTCTATATAGGGTTTATGCTTCCAGAGGTTACGCCTACTATATATAGCAGTTGTCCGGCTAACCATAATATATAGGTCCAGTATTTGGGCTATTAGAGAATCTAAAAAAGGCCCCCCTAAGTTGCTCCTTAAACCACTCTAAAAGGTCCAAACAGCCTGCCTCTAGAGTATAACAGGCGCATATAAGCGAACGGCCACAGTACTGCTTAAGAAGGAAGCCAATATTCCCCCCTTATAACTATATATTAAAGCCGCTGCAATATAAAGGGCGCAAAATAAACGCAACTCTAATATTATAAAGTATATTAAAACACGCCTAAATAAACTATAGAGGGACCCTAGGGCGCCCTATAGGAGAATAAACCAACAACCCTAAAGTAGGGAAGACATATTGGAGAAACAAGTAAAAAAAGTAAAAGAAGAATAGTGCTGCTTTAGGGCCCAGGCCCATATAGAGGAGAAAGGGAGACGTATAAGAGGCCAGTAAAGATAACAGTAAAAGAGAGAAAGGAGCTAAAGTAGAGCATAAAAGAATGCTAGGAAACTATCTACTATAATATAATACTGGTTGGACCAATGCTAAAGAGGCGCATAGGAGTTAAAGGTATAGAGGCTAACTAAGGCAAGAGGAACCTAAGCCATAGCATAGTTAACGCTATGGGGGGTAAACACCCTAGGGCTCCAAGAAGGCCTAACAAAGGCAGAAAATATAATAGCAACACTTTTAAGAACAGGAATAATAGGACTAAAAGACTAACTCTACTAGGTAGGTGTCCTAGTAGGTAGCCCAAGATGCGAATATAGCTAGCTAAGACAGACACTAAAACACGTAATACTATTATGCCCCTTACGCACCAACCAAGAAGCAATGCTCTTAGTAGCTAGTATAGAGAACTATAATATACTACTCTTGATATAAAAAGGCCTTAAGGTGGTTACCTAGTGGCTTATTAGCCAAAATGTACTAAACCAGTTCTGGGTTGCAAGGGAAATGGTAATAAAGGGTGGGGGGGGCGAGTAACGGGCGCCCCCTAATAACTCTACAATAGTAGAGTAAAGTGTGCAATACTAGCGCGTCCGTAGGCTTGTTACGGCAGTAGTGGTTCCCAAGGAGGTCAAAAAGTAAGGTAGTAGGAGCACCACAGGTGACTCGCAGGCGCTTTATAGGCGCCTCGCAGGCGAGTCCCAAAAGGCAGGGAGATGGATTACGGGGTTTTCTTAAATGGAGTTTTCTCCCCATATGTACATAAGGAGTAGTCCGCGTGGGCCCAATAGAGATCCGAATCGGACGTTAAGCAATGAATTATTATTATCTCTAATATAAGAACGCTTTAAGTAATATACTTACTCTTAGTTAAGCTTTAATAGATAATATTACTATGGATTATAAAGTTATTCTCTCTAGTAGATTTGTTTGCGATAATAATCTTATATTCTAGTTAGGAGCTAAAATCTTTATTATTTATAAATGATCCATTAATAAATATAAAGAGCTTAGCGGTAGGAAGATTAATAGGCATATAGAATAGTCCCTAATTAAGGTGGTTTATTTACTAGGAAAGACGTTTATTTAAGGCATAAGCGTTATCCTTAGTTAGTTCCTAGTATTAAGCGGCAATAGAGAGATTAAAGGAAGCCTTAGGTTAATAGATAGAAGTAACATAAGCTCTATAAGCGCGTTACTCTATATATCCTTACTCTAGAGAATTAATGTTAATAATATTAATCTTCCTACCTTAACCCTTTTGGCGTAAAGTAATAGAGTCCTTATTTAGGGAGAGAATGCATCTATTAAAAAGTAATAGTGTTATTAAATTAAGCTTTTCCTTTAGCTTTGCTATAAGGTTTACCTTTACTAGCTTATCCTCTTTAAGAGCTAAGAATTGGTCGTCTCCTAAGATAATTATATTATTAGTTTATATGCTAACAATTCCAAATAGAGTTCCTATAGTTATAATAAGGAAGCAGAGATTAAATATAGAGGTAGGTATTAAAAGCTTCTCTTTATAGTGCTTGCTATAGGTAGCCTATTAATAAGTTTCTACCTCTGCAATTCTATATAATGGCTTAAGCATAACCATAATTGTATCTTTGGGATATTAGTGGCGAATTTGCTCTAGAAGATATGCTAATATTAAGCGCTAAAGGTGTGTTTCTAATTGGGTATAGGCCTAAGTAATATTTTATAAATAGACTGCTATTCTATTCTTTATTAAAGAGGGAGCTAGCGCAATAATAACTCGCTAACTAGCTTATTAAATTATAGGAGATTATATAAAGATTACCTCCTTACTATTATTGTTATAACCTTAAATAATAAGCCTTAATTTCTTAAATAGGGTATTAATAGCTTTGCCTTTAATCTTATTAACTATTCTTAACTTAAAGATGCGAACTCTATTAAACTTAGTAGGGTTATACTTTTTAAATCTAAAGACTTCTTTTATAATAAGACTGTTAATCTCCTGCTTATTAAATACTTGGAAGGGAGCTCCTAAAGTTATAATATAACCTTCCTTTTAAAGCTATTTTGTAAGCTTAAAGTTAGCCTTCTCTTTAGTTGTTATAAAGGCCATTAATAACTTAACTCTACTCTTAATAGTAGTAATAAATTACTCTTTAAAGTTAACAAGATATTGGCAGTTTTATAATCCCTTTAGGCAACCTCTACCGCGTTATAGTTGCGGTATATCTACTATAACTATATTAGGATTATAGTTGCCTTCTAGGGTATATTAATTATGGTTCTCCTCTAGGGCATCTTCTAGGGCATCCTATATAGGCTTAGAACTATTATCTTTATAGTAGGGCTTAATAATAGTTAAACGGAATTAAGTAGGTCTGTGAGGCATTTAGATAGTATAAGTTTAATTATTAATCGCAATAAGTTTATATAGGCCTAACTACCCTCCCTTTTTATGCTATACGCGTACCTTAGATTGGAGTGGCAGATTAAGTATAATTAAGGTATTTAGGCTATTTCTTATTCCTAGTGCATTATTAACCTAGCGTGTGGCGTAGAGACGTTATATTTCCTTTATTGCCTTGCGAATAGCCTTAGCTTGTTATATAATAGAGGGAGATAGTAGAGAATTATTAGTTATTTAAGGGTAAGCACTAAAGACTAGTAACATAAGTATAAGCCTATTTAGGCCAGCGGAATTGTTAATAGCCTTAATAGCTATCTATAAAATAAGCTCTTTACTAGCACCCTCTAGCTCTAAAGAAATAATCTTATATACGCGGTATAATGGTGCGTAATATTATTCTACTTTTTTAATATTATTATGTGCCTTAATAAGGACTTTCTTAACCTTAATTACTATTGCCTTTACCTATTATTAAAACTCTATAGATGAGAAGTTCTTTTCTATATTATAAATAATTTAATTAGGGGGTCCTAGGTAGACATTAATCTAGTATAATTAAAGAGTATCCTATACGTTCCTAGCTAATATATCTTTTAAGAAACATATAGTTTAGAAGGAGGTTAAGAAGTTAATAACTTAGAGTACTAGTTTGCCGCTAAGATATATAACATTAATAATAATATAGAAGTTAAAGTTGTAGTTATCTTTAAGGGTAAACTTAAATTGGCCTAGGGATCTCTGGTTTATTTGGCAGTAATAGTAGTACTTTATAAGATGTTTAATTGCCTTAACCTTAACTTTATAACCTGCTTGCTAAAGGACCCTAAGCAGTTGGTAAATGGATAGGTGGCTAAAATAACGGTGTAGTTAATATAGCTCTAACTTAGTTAAGTGGCTTTAAGCAACGCTTCTTTCTAGCTATTAAAAGAGTAATTAAGGGTAACCCTACTTGCGTATAACGGGTACCTAATTATCTCCCTAAATAAGTATATTCTTAAGGTTATTAAGCTTAACGCCTAATTTATCTATATCTTAGATGTAGAATAGAAACGGGGTGTTTATAGGAATAATATGGAAAGTAATATATCTTAATAGGGTTTAGACCTTGATTGTGCTGAGAGAGATTATAGTACCCTTACTAAAGTAAATTGTATATTGGCCTACCGTTAATTGGTTAATCTAAACAGAGCTATTAAGCTACTAAAGAGCTTGAACTTAAGGTTCTCCTACTATAGATACCCCTACGGCTCTAGTATCTAGTATAATACTATAGAAGACGTTTGCTAAGTATCTATTATTAAAGGAGAACGCGGAACTCTCCTTTAGCTTATTAAAAATATCTAACTTTATAATAGAATGGAGCGTAGATTAGTTATTAAGAATAGTAATAGTTTATATGCCATCTACCTTACCAAATTTAGTAAAGTATTAGTTGGAAGAGTAGTCCTTAATTTCCATATCTATAAGGAGCTGTTTAGCCTTATTAACCTTACCCTTAAAATCTTCTATGCCTTTATATTAAACTAGGAAGCTTTAGAAGTAGGCTATAGTAATTTTATAATTTTTAACATTTCTTACACTCTAGCGAAACTTATTATATGCCTCCTTTTGCCTATTAAGAGGGTGCCTAGTTAACTAGCAATTTAGCTTCTTATAAATATAGCACTTCTTCTACCAATTATTTTAAGGACCTCTATAATTGCTTTATAGTTAATACTGGTTATACCTTTTACTATATCCTCTACCCTAGCCATTATATATTTAATTAGTCTAGTTATAGTTATATTGGTCAGGTTTAATTAAATTAGGTTAGAGTTGGGCATTAAATTGCTATACTTTTTAAGAATGTAGAGCGGTGCTAATAGAAGATCTTAATTAAGTATATACTCCTTTATAAGTGTTTGTAGGATTAAAGAGAGCAAGGTTATATTCTTTAACACCTTAGTATACGCTAATGACTTAATCGCGTAGGCTGAAATCCTCTTAATACGATTTAGATAAACCATACTGAATTATCTAAAGTTAATTAAAGAGCTTTTAAAGATAATCAAGCTGAGAGACACCTAGGTTTATAGCGATGATTCTTAGGAAGGTAGTCTCTCTCCACTCCAATATATACTGCTGTTTATTCTCTTCTATTTTAAAGTAGCATCTTGTCTTATATATTATTTGGTTAAAATTATATCCTTTTCCTGCCAAATGATTGTAGTAGAAGGTACTAGCTTGACCCTTAAGCATAATAGAATAAGCGTTATAGTATTGATTAGATTCTAGTCTAACCTTCTAGTAATAGTTATAGAAGATACGCAGTTTCGAATTGAGAATATTATAGAATTCCCTACTAAATTTCTTCTCCTAATCTGAATAGAGCTTTGTAAGCTTTATAAGCAATTTTGAAATGCCTCTAACTTATAATTAAGATGGAGAAGGTAGTGGTTATATTATAGGCTATAGTGGGGACGTAGGTCTAGTTGGTGGGATTTGAAGGTTATTAAGTTATAAAGCAAGGGGATCTTGTAATTGCTGGGGGTTATTAGTTAAAGCTACGGGTTGAATTAGTAGATACTAGGGAACTAAAGATAGAGGTGGAGGTAATAGATGTAGAATATTAGAACCTATACCTGGAGTAATAGAATTAGAGCACGTCTCTAATAGTATATTGTTTGGATTCTATTGTAAGTTAAGCTTCTTTATAGTGCGTAGTTGGTGCTTAATCTCTTATAGAGTCCATTCGTGCTCTTTTTTTGCGTTAATAATATGCTCCTAAATATTGTCTCTAATAACTTCCCCATCCATAGGGACAAATACTCTATACTCCCAAAGGAAGTTACGGAAGTCCCGTACGATATCCTTATTTATAGGAACCTATATTTCCTTTATCTATCTAACAAAGTCCTCCTTTATATAATACCATAGTATAGTATTATTATATTTGCTATCTTTGTAGTGTACTATATGGTGTAATAGGAATCCGTTTAGGTCTTATTGCTTGGCGTTTACGAAGTTAACTATGGCTCTATCCTATATATCTAGGTTAATATCGTTCTTATACTTCTTTAGGTATATTAATACTATAATAGCTGTTAATTTTGCAGAAGTAGAATTAACGGGGTGTTGTACGTCAAAGGTAGGTAGGATTTTGGTTTTGTAGAATCTCGTAGGTTTGCTGTTAAAAGGTAGGCAATTTGAGATATAGTTGACGCGTTTTGGATATTGACTTGGGACCTTAGGTTTAGTAACACTTTTAACCTAAAGTACTTAACCAAATCTTTGTAAATGTGGTTGTTCTATATAATAGACGCAACTTGGTATCTCTTAGTACTTAGTAACACTTCTATTACTAGTTTTCTGTAAGTCTAAGGTAGTATAGTATCGCCGGGATCCATTCTATATGAGCGCATATAGCACCCCTGCATGAGACTGTTTCTTCTGTTAAGAACCTTGCTGTTCTATGGTTGACTGTGTATTTAACCACTAATCAGTGTTGGTTACATAGGGTGACTTATCAATAACAACTACTTGAGTAGGTTACAGTGATGTTGGTTAAAAGCTTGTTGTTCTAAGAAAAGGGGAAGGGTAAGGAACTTAAGGTTCCTCACCACGCTAGTGCCGCGGCGGTACGTGATAACCACGTGCCTCATTCCCGATAGATAGTATTGGGTAGTATATAGCTTTAATTATAGAGGCTATAAGCCGTAAGTAATATTATAAAATTTTAGACGTGATTAAAAGTATGGTAATATTATATCCCTAATTTATCTATAGGTAGGTTGCTAGTACCTTATAGGTAAGTTATAGGTTATTTATATATAGCTAGATTTATAGATAGTAAGGCTATATACCTATTAAATCTGCTGCTAACCTATACTTTAGCCTTATACTATACT
>Ga0307507_10001683_pt1 | contig 48918 bp, 57 predicted proteins | sample 7_EM_MG_FD_207223 | JGI IMG/M metagenome (GOLD analysis project Ga0307507, IMG submission 207223) | Populus trichocarpa ectomycorrhiza microbial communities from riparian zone in the Pacific Northwest, United States - 7_EM | ecosystem: Host-associated > Plants > Roots > Unclassified | place...
GATGTATTTTATGAAGAAAACGAGCTTGACTAAGATCTGAAACTGATATTGCGTAAGACTTCTTGGCATGCCACACCTTAATATGACCTCTTAGCGCCAGGTCCAATTATTCGAGTTCTTACGGTATAATAGTGTATAATACGGGTGCTGGACTGGAACGAGCATGATAATGTTTTAACCCCCTAGATCCCTCCCAATTGAAATATCGAACCCGCCTAATCTGAACTAAGAATAGTACTGCCGCGTAAACATAGGATCGCTACAAGCACAAGTGAAGAAACGAAAAAGGAAACAAGAAAGAAAAGAGAAAAAAAACAGGGAAGGGAAGGAAATGGGAAAAGCAGTACCATTATTAAACGCAGGAACGCCCTCCAAAGACTCCCAATTTCCATAGAAGGCACACCAAAAGCTCATATTTTTAGCTCCGAATCTCCCCACCGAATCACTTCTTGGGCAATGGTGGTGGCAGCATCATCCCGGGATTCTTTCCCCTACCAGTGCGCTGTTCCTTATGGGGCATGACGCTTGGCCCGTCACCACCCACCATGCTGAAAGTGCCCCCAGCAAAGTATCTGTCGTCTTCGGCTGCGGCTTTCCGTTTTCTCTCAGAAGCGACTTTAGGATCGATCAACTCGATGCCTTGTACAGGTGTAAACGCAAGACTACTAGCTGTACCACTTCCCAAGCCCATCAAAGCGCCAAAAGAGCTTCTTCCACCACCGCCCAATGCCGCAAGGCCCGGCCCACTGCTAGACCGGGTGCCTAGTATAGACTGCGCACCTCCGACTGGCGCCGCGCCAGCCCATCCGGGGTTGTATTTTCCTAACTTTGCACGGGTTCGCTGGTCAACCTGCAGAGCCCTAATGCGCCCATTTTGTTCCTGACCAATCATACCGAGGCCCTTGGTGGAATCACCGACCCCATAGCCTGTCTCCTCCTCTTGCTTGCCAAACGCCATACGATTTTGAGCCTTGCGAAGGTCAGTCATGGCTGTTGCTTCTTTCGCCTTTCGTGCCCTACGACCTCCACGCTTACGTGCTGGTTTATCGTCGGGCGCTGGTAGGGCTTTGGGACCTTTGTTGGGTGGGGGGATAGTGAGCTTCTCGAGCTTCTCCAAGACTTGTTCTTTGAGGTCTTCGCCTTGAGATCCATCAGGAGATGAGTGCGAGAAGTCAACTCGAGCTGCGAGGATAAGTTTCGCAGATACTATTCGCATGGCTTGGACCTTTAGGTCTGTAGGTATTTCCCGAATTATAGGTGAGTGAAATATGTAACCTTGTTGTCGAATGCCAATGTTTGTCGCTAGCCCCGTCTGAGTCTGGCGTTTAGATCCCAGAGCAGCAATGTTACAAGCTGGTGTGGCAGCAAGACCACGCAGCCCACCGGCAAAGTTGATGAGCTGAGCTGCAGTTTGAGAGCCGACAATAGCAGAGGTATTAGGGGCGAACATGGACATTCGAGATTCGACGTAGGCCGTGATGGTTCGTTTGGCTGCATCAAGGGCTTGGGTCATTTCACAGGCTCTCATTGTGACCGCTAACTCCTTCTCTGTCAAGTCGCGACCGGAGGTGGTCGTAGCTTCAACTGTCACTACCATCAATGTTGGGCCATCCAAGACTTGTCGAAGCCGATTCCCGTTACGAGCTTCAAGGCCTTTGATGTCCAAGTCGTTACCGATTATAGAAACTGTCTTAGCATAGTCCAAAGGATTGGTGACCAAGTTTTCCAGTTCGGGAAATCTCACGGCGTAGTGATCGCGAATGAATTTGTGAACAAGAATGATCTCATTATCAATGGATACGGAGTGCGCGTTAGATTGAACAAGTAGCTTGTACTCGGGGTTATCCTCGACACTTCCTTGGGGTCCTTTGGCTGGTGGAAGGTTTTTGTAATATTGAATTTGCTTATTTCCGTTGAAAGTTAGTGTGTAGCTCATTGGAACGGGAGAATAGAGGCATTCAGCCCCGGAGTTGAAAAAGCGTTTTTTTGAGTGCAAAAGTTTCTACAAGCAGTCGGTGGCCGGTTTTGTATGCAAAAAGGCGTTACACACACCAAAGTTTTTCGACTCGAAAAACCTGCATAACCGTTTTTCAACCCTGGGGCTGAATGCCTCTAATGAGAATTGTGGTCACGTACCTCCAGGACAGGCTCAAGAACCTTCATCAAACCTGCGACACTGCGAACGTCATCGACCCCACCAAGGTGCATTTTTTCCACTTTTGCCTTCCTTGCCTCTTCATCATCGTCATCTGCGAGCTCAGACTCAGAATGTCTTCGTACTCGAGCACCATTTCCCACAGTCCTTCCAGTACCTTCTATTCCTCCCATCTCTTCATCTTCATCATTCTCTTCATCACCATCTAATCCAAGGGAACGCGATGTTGAGTAGATTCCAGCGGACTCCGGAAGGTTTAGATCCCCGCTCTGTAGGTCCAAATCCTCGTCATTGTCAGAATCATCGTTAAAATCGGCTAGCAAGTCAGCAGCAAGTGATGATTCGGCCATATTGGTGATCTCTGAAGATCCTTGGGGGGGTTTTTTTTCTGGAAAAAAAAGATAGAAGGGGAGATGCGGGTTGCGGGAAGAAGCTGTGCAAGTGTACGAATAGCCCAAGGTCTTCGCGGAAAGAGAGGCACTGTAGCAATGTCTTGGCGGCAACGAAGGTGCTACTAGAGTGCCGTATGACATCCGTACGATAGAATTCCATGCTCCTCATCTCTTGGCAAATCACGTGAGCGCGTTGAAGAAACTTTCCATTGGGGCTTTCCTTTTTTCTTTTTTCTCCCTCTCGCCCCTCCACCCCACTATCAACAGCTTGGGTGGACATTTCTTCCTATAAACTCTACTCTTTCCTTTCAAAATTATACCTTCCCATAATTCCCCCTTGTGCTTCACTTCTTCCCTTGCTCTCCATATATTTTCTTCCTTGTCATGCTCCGAGCAGCCAGCAGAGGAATTCACCCTCGAATTGTGTGCCAAAGCTCTGGGGTACGATTGACCCCCGGAAGAGCTCCTATACCACGGCTATGCCCTTCGCCATATATATACCACGAATCGATTCGATGGTCCTCTTCAAATGCGAGGAGTATTGGTCTGCCTTCAGAAACACCCCCGAAACCCGCGGACCGATCCTACTCGACTGCCGCTGCCGCCCTAGAGTTTTCGGATATTGACACCTCCACTATATTCCCCCCGCTGAGTCAGAATGCAGCACCATATTCTATTCCAGTTGAGCCTTTAGAGCCCTTGGATTCTTCGCAACTCTTGCTTTTCGAGAACTGGGCCGGCTCGGAGGAGAAATATACAAACAACTCAGCGGCGGCAATCTTATCGGATAAGGAGGAAGTTTTTGCGACTCTCCATGCCTGTATCGCTACTGGGTCGATATTCAGAGCACAATTGATGCTGGAGCAGATCACCAAAAAGTGTTTAGAGGAAGGAGATACCACAGTTCTCGTTCGTGCTCACAATGCTTTTCTGAAGGCCCTGTTGGACCGACAGAGCGACGTTGATAGCCTCCGTGACCTCAAAGCTTTATTCATGTGGTTTGAAAACAAGATGAGATCTGAGTACATGATTAAAGGGGATGCAACTACCTTTGCCCTGTTGTTCAAGGCGAGCTTGGCTATTCCAGAAACGATGCCGAAGAATAAATATCTGAAGGAATATGTAGCACTGTGGAAGTACTGTAATGGAAACATTATAGATGTTCTCGAGAGCCCTCTATTGAGTAATGAAGAGGTTCTCGAAATAGCAAAGGTGAGATCCAAAAGAGGCTTTCATCTGGAGATAGGCTAATAGGTATAGATTTGTCATTTGCGGATTAACGAGCTTAGTGCGACTTTTCAGGAAATAGTAAGGGAAAAGAGGAACCATTATCGTAAGCCACCGATTTTCGGAATCCCGGAGGCGAAGCCCACACCGGTGAAGGGTTTAGGGTTGGCAGCTGTCAAATCTTCACTCAAATCATTAATTGATCTCGACCACATACCCTTCCGAGAGTACGACATGGATTTGGATGATATGGAATTTCGAATAGAAAGGCAGAAACTGCTTGAGGAGCATTCGTTCGACAGCGCTCAGGAACGGTGGAAGAAGGACTTTGAGGGGCTGAGTGAAAGGGGCGTTATTTTACCAAATAAAGAGATTAACAGCCTCCTCTGGGAGTGGCATCAAGCACTTGTTCCTTTGATCAAGGAAGAAATCCAGCGAGCCCGGATTGCAGAAGCCCGGACTGCACAGGCCCGAGGGGGACCCGCTGGGTCGGTGGATAGGTGCCTTTACGGACCTTTCTTGCGATTAATGGAACCCGAGAAGATTGCTGCTATAACAATGATTGAACTCTTGCAAGCACACACTATGAATGGTATAGGGACCGGTTTGAAGACGTCTAGGGCTGTCCTACAAGTTGGGAGAGAGATAGAGTTGGAGTATCTAGCTCATCAAGTTCAGAAGCAGAAGGATGAGGGAGTTTTCGGGCGTATGTCAAGAGCGGAATTGACAGAAATCTTTCAAGATAAGCCGGCCTTTAGGCAGCTGATTTATAAAAGCAGGCGTGATGGTGATCCGAGAATGGGAGAGCTGCCTGAGTGGCCTCTTCCTGTGAAGGTCAAGGTATTAACTCCTCATGGTGCATCTTATGTTTTTGGAGGCGTAGACTGACTCGGTGATTCCCTAAAGTTGGGCGCACTCTTAATTTCGATGCTTATTCATGTTGCTAAAATTCCGGTCGAAGCCGGATCAATTGAAGGGTCTGAATCATCTGAAAAAATCGTCCAGAACTTCCCAGCATTCCACCACTGTTATGAGTATTTGCAGGGCCGAAAACTTGGAGTTATCAAGCTTCACCCTGAACTCATTAGGCGGCTAGGCATAGATAGCCTTAAGTTTGTAGCAATGGGAAAGTCTCTTCCTATGGTTGTTAGTCCCCTTCCTTGGACAGACTGGGATGAGGGCGGGTACTATTACTCTCGCTCCAAGGTTGTTCGTATCAAGGAATCCGTGGAACAAAAACAATACGTTAAGGCCGCCGCGAAGAAAGGGCACCTGGATCACTTATTCGCCGGGTTGGATGTGCTGGGTCGGACCGCTTGGAAGATTAACCGAAAGGTGTTTGACGTTGTTTTGGGGGTTTGGAATCAGGAGAAAGAATTTGCAGAAATTCCTCCAGTCGAGCCGGATGTTGATTATCCGCCGGAGCCGGAGCCAAGCGCCGACCCCAAGGTCAGATGGGAATGGGTGCAGGAGATGAAGAGGCTACATACAGCTCGAAAAAATGCCCACTCTACAAGATGTGATGTCAACTTCAAAATTGAGATTGCAAGAGCTGTTAGTATATCCTTTGTGATTCTGTTATGCCAGACTCTGGACTGATTGGATGGATAGTTTCTATTTGAGAAGTTCTATTTTCCGCATAACGTAGACTTCAGAGGCAGAGCCTATCCTATCCCACCGAATCTCAATCATATTGGGAATGATCTTTCTAGAGGTCTATTGATGTTCGCCGAGGCGAAAGAGGTGGGGGAATCGGGTCTCAGGTGGATGAAAATTCACTTGGCAAATTTAGCAGGATATGATAAAGCGAGTTTTACGGATCGCGTGAAATTTACCGAAGAAAATCTTGAAAATATCCGTGATTCCGCCCTGGAGCCTCTTACAGTAAGAAAATCTCAAACTAATACCCCTCATCCAATTAAACTAACAGATCATAGGGTCAGCGATGGTGGCTAAAATCAGAAGACCCATGGCAATTGCTTGCATCCTGTTTTGCCTTGGATGAAGCCTTATCGTCACCTGACCCGGCCAAATACAAATGCCATCTCCCAGTCGCGCAGGATGGAACATGTAACGGGCTACAGCATTACGCGGCATTGGGGGGGGATGTCGCCGGCGCGAGACAAGTGAACCTAGAACCTTCAGACAAACCCCAAGATGTTTACACGGGTGTCGCAGAGTTGGTGAAGGCTTCCGTTCGACTCGACCAGGCGAAAGGTAACCCAGAGGCTATGGCGTTGGAAGGCCTCGTAACTAGAAAGGTGGTCAAGCAAACAGTCATGACGAACGTTTATGGTGTTACCTTTATTGGTGCAAGGGCTCAGATTGAGAATCAGCTCAAACATATTGAGGGCCTTAATCGAAAGGATATCCCGAGACTCAGCCTGTACTTGACAAAAAAAGTCTTCGGTTCCATCCGAGAGATGTTTTCGGGTGCCAGCGCGATCCAGAACTGGCTTGTTACGTGCGCCAAAAAGATCTCTAGATCTGTAGGGCCAAACCAATTGGAACATCTGGGAAGTGCTGCGGCCACCAAAAACAAGTGTAGCGTGCACCTTATGACAAGCGTCATATGGACTACACCTTTAAGATTACCAGTTGTGCAGCCATACCGAGAGATAGCCTCCACCGCAATTTCTACCAACCTGCAAAACGTTTACATTAACGATCCTCGTCTCATCAACAAAGTGGATACTAGAAAACAGATGACAGCCTTCCCCCCAAACTTTATACATTCTCTCGACGCCTCGCACATGCTGCTTTCAGCATTGAATTGCGACGCCTCAGGTCTAACATTTGCTAGTGTGCATGACTCGTTTTGGACGCACCCTTCAGACGTCGACGAGATGAATCGTATTCTACGAGATGCCTTTGTCGCATTACACGGGAAGGAGCTTATGCAGAACCTGAAAGCTGAATTCGAGGAGCGTTACAAAGGTTTCAGAACCCTCGCTAAGGTTATGTCAGACTCTAAGTGTGGGAAGAAGATTAAGCAGGCTCGTAGTAACTACGCTCAGAAGAAATTCGGCCGCCTTAAATTAACAGCGGTTGAAGATCTCGAATGGGAACTTGAGAGGTGGAATCTAATGCAGAGCTCCAGCGCCAGTGATCAAGAGAAGGCAGCAAATATGGAGACCCCAAGTGTTATCTTGGAGAAGCACGGCGGGCTCGAGGCCAATGAATTGCCAGAGGATACTGCTAAGCTTGGTTCAGGGCCAAGCAGTGAGGGTACGAGTTTGGGTGATCAAGGTGAGGATGAGGAATCAATGGTGGGCCAGGGGGCTATCCTGGGACCAGCTGAGGAGAATGATGACGTGCCTGAAGAGGGCGACCCACTCGATGAGGATATGGTGTTGGAGGATATGGAAGAAGATTTAAAGATGCCGAACACCGCTAGCGGTGAAGATGCAGATCTCGATGACGCGCTCATGAAGAAGAAGAAGAGGTCAAGGGGCAGGGAAAAATTGGGCGAGGATGAAAAAACTATTTCTGATGACAAGAGAAGCATCAAGATGGGGAAGGCTCCAAGACCAAGACCGACCTATTCCCGAACATTGAACGTATGGATGGAGCTCACGTTCCCTGAACTACCACCTAAGGTAATTCGGATTCTCCCATTCACTTAAAGAGTAAACTTACCGCTAACTTTGGTTGCTCCTATAGGGTGAATTCGACGTGAGTAAGCTTAAGAGGAGCGAGTACTTCTTCTCATAGATTGCCCCCTCTCTTCTGACTTGCTAGCATCTCGGTTGTTTAACTGATACCTCTCTCCTCTGTCTTATCTTGTCTTGGGTGTACTGGGCGGGTTGGCTTTGGTGTATCGTGGATTGCGAAGCGGTGGATTTGCTTTAAAAAATAAAAGTATATAGTTGTGCGACTAGCTATGTTTTTCTCTCCTATTCTTTCTTATACTTTTCCTTCATGTACTCATATAGGGGTAAAATGGGCCTGTTTTTTTTTCATTTTCTTTTCATTTCCTTTCTCACTATTGTATAGCACCATGAATTTTGGCCCCTTGTATGAAGTTGAATGGGATATACCTCTAGGCGGTCACAGACTGTGAAAAATAGTGCAGAGCCATGCCTGTAGGCAACCATGCCATAATAGCCATGGGTGAGGTTACAACACTGTGCTGGCTTTAGTCAGTCCGACCACATGCGACGATCATAACCTCTCATCCATGCAGGTGTTATATAAGCAAACCAGTGCATGGCAGAAGCTGCAAATTGTGGGTGCTAAACCACCGGTATTTTCATTGAATGCACCTTTAAGAGCCCAGGTCTCCGCTTTGATGAGCCGAACAGACAGCTCATAACTTGTGGTATGATACCTGCCTGAATTTATTAATTGGCTGATTTTTTGCTGCAGAATACCGTATGATACATACTCTTAAGCGCTATCAATGATAGGAAATAGTAGGATAATACATCGGACGGAGAAGTGCCCGGACTCTAGCAAATATTGGCCAATAGAGTCTGTCTACCCGTGCTGCGGGGCTGGTGTGGTAGCGGTGTACGAGTGCTGGTAGAGTGCGTTCGGGGTAATGGAGGAGACCTTGGTTGGACTGGGGCTGAAGTTATATACTGTAAATAAACTAAAGAGCCTTGGGCTGGGGTCTTAACCGTATTGTACCGGTACGACGAAACTGGGCGGGTGACGAACCAGGATAGGCATTCGGCCCCAGGGTTGAAAAAGCACTTTTCCAATGCTGGGTTTTGATGTCTAAGAAGGCGTTACGTTACACACACGATAGACTAGATACGGTAGGCAACCATTGCGAGTAATATTTGGTGCCGGAACGAAATGTGTCGAACTCTTGGCACAGCAGTTCGACAGGCTTACCTTTCGTATCATACAGGTATCCGGCACGGTATCGTCTTTTGTGACACACAACCGTGATATCCCAAGGCGTAGTAAGGCGGTCTCAAGTGATTTGCATCTCGAATCTTGGGTAACCGCGAGTGAGGCATGGTGATAAGGGTGTAAATTCAGCTTAAACGAGCTTGCCGTAGGGTGGTCCTTAAACGAATCCTTCCCCCCTCCCCGACCCCACCTCACTTCCCCTCCATTTCTCTCCCCCAACACTTCCTCCCCCTCGCTTCTACCCTCCTTCTGGTTTGATTAAGAAACAGCAGCAACAATGTCATTCCTCTCCCTCCCCAATGAAATAATCCTGCAAATAGCGGAAGACCTCCCCCCGACGCAACTCAACTCCTTATTACGGGTAAACCGCCGTCTAGCAAACCTCATCTCGCACGTCCTACTAGAAAGCCTCTTCCGCACGCGCTCACCGGACCTCGGTGCCCTCGCTCTCTTCAATGCGGCGGAGCGGAATGATTGGCGAGTCGTTAAGCGTCTTGTTGACCGCGGGATCTTCACCTTTGCCGGCAATGGATTACTGCTTAACCATGCGGTTGAACAGACGCGCAGTGAGCGGGTTGTGGCGACATTGTTGGCCTATGGCGTTGAAGCGGATACTTGGATTCAGGGAGGGGGACGTGTTAGGAAGACTCCACTGTGCATCGCGGTTGATCTGAGCTGCCGGGATATTGCCAGGTTGTTGTTGGGGAGGAAGGACGTTGATCCGAATGGGCGGGGTGGTGGGGCGCCGTTGATAGCGGCTGTTAGGAAGAATGATGTTTCAATGGCGAGGCTGCTACTGTCTAATCCCTTGACGAAGGTCAACCCTACGTACGTGAACGAAGAAGCACCGCTGCAGATTGCACTGGAAGAAGAATACCTGGAGATGGTCTTACTGCTCATAGTGGATGAGCGAATCGATGTCAACGCAACTTTCAACGCGGGATGGTCACCGCTACACTTGGCTGCCAGCAAGGGAAACGAGACTATCGTGCGTGTCCTCTTATCAGACCCAAACATCTGCGTGAATGCGCAAAATCATCGAGGCTGGACGCCACTGCACCAAGCCATCGAGGGGAACTTCGTAGTAATAGCGCGGATCCTCCTCTCGGATGAAAGATTAGATGTCAACATCGGCCCGCCGTACCACCGCACAGCCCTCCACATCGCGGTCCAGAAGGAAAACTTAACTCTCGTGCAGCTCTTGCTAAACGACGAGCGCACGAAGGTGAATTTCGGTCCGCCCTACCATCTCACACCCCTGCACTACGCCGCCCAGCAGGGAGCTCTGGATATCTTGAGCCGCCTGCTGCAAGATCCGAGAATCGACGTCAATGTGGCGGATGGTTACGGCCGGACGCCGCTGCACCTGGCGGCTGCAACCGCCAACGAAGAGACGCTAGAGTACTTGCTGAGGGACGAAAGAGTCGACATTAATGCTAAAAACTCCTACAACGAGACATCGCTTGACGTCGCGGTGAATAAGAGCAGGGAGAAGGCAGCCTTTGCGCTGATCAGTAGGAGGGATTTGGTGGCCGAAATGAAGAAGAAGGATGTGCCCTCGCTGTCACTGATCAACTCGGTGGTCGGGAGTAAGGGGGCAGTGTTTGTGCCGGATCAGGAAATTGGAGAGATCGCGATGAGTAAGATGAAGATGCCAGCCCAGAAGGGATTCATGAACGGGTTGTATGATGGACTTGCTAGGATCACAATTGGAAGGAGATGAACTATGGTGAGTTCAGATCATAGATGGGACATATCTTAGCGGGGGATAGCTGCACTGTACAGTACTGTCGATGAGCCCTGTTGGGCCATGATACTATGCACTAGTATAGCTAGTTTAGCTCAATCATGACTTCCTTCTACAGTACGCAATAATAATCTGTGCCTGGCGCTGCCAGGGCCGGGATTGCCACGAATAGGCTTTGGAGATGGATCTCTCTCCACAAGTGCTGTAGTAATAGCGTGACTCCTCTTGCAATGTGTAACTACTATACAAACCAAGTTGTTACACTTCTTACTGTACGCTTACCCACACCAAGAACATGACATAATACCAGAGGAACAATAATTATAACTTTACTGGGATCCTTTAGTCCATGGAGAGAGATCATGAATGCCTTCTTAGCTACGGTAGGTGCAGAATCCGTTCGTTATTGAGCAGCGATGGCCTGAACGAGCGCCCATACCAGGCTCCAATGAGGGGCCTGATGTGGAATGTGTACCATTGGAGTGGGGGTGATAAACTTTCCAGTTGTTTTTAGTATTCTAAATACCGTAACACCAACCTTAGTTTTTGAAAGGCTGTGGCTTTGTGCGACCTAAGTGATACCGTATCACTCGTCGTCGTAAATTTACGGTACTAACCTTGTAGTGTACTAGTACTAGTACGGTACTACCGGTAGTACAGGATTGTGCGGGGGGCCTTACTAGTACTTCGCCCTGCCGGCATTTTGCTAGGCTACTGTACCCCGCCCAAATGCAAGTACCGTATGATACCGGTGTATACGAGTACTGTATACGTAATGTTTGCTAGAGGATAGTTGGGAAAGTACTGGTAGAGGGATAGATGGGGTTCAGAAGCTTGTTATGCGGGGAGGGAGATGGTGTATATGGGCGTCGGGCTGACTGCATGTATGGTATCATATCACTGGGGGGGGGGGGAGGTTGTTCGCCTTGGGGGGTTTTTTTGGGGGGCTTTGTGGGGGGAAAAGTTCATGGGGGAGGGGGGGAGCTGCGGTGGGTAATCTTGAGTAATATCTAATTCTCGTATTTTTGGATGTCTGGGGGTGTGTGTGATTGTTAAAGGAGCTAGGTTAACAATTAGGTAGTGATACGTGCTAAATAGGTAGAAGGGAGATACAATGCTAGAGGACGGCAGTGGCAGCTTTTCGTTTCTATAGAAAGTCTGGATACTTTTTGCTAGCCCATCAATGTAAAGGGTCTCGCCTCACTCCGCTGTTTCTCGTCTCCCGACATAGACATATACATGAGCGTGATTCTTTAGGCTTTCTATTTTTCTTGCTTTTTTGGGGGCTCTTTGGGTAATACCTCCTAGGATGTAGGCCTGTTAACTGGGATGACTTCAGAATGTTGTCTACTGTAGGTTGATATGGTGTTAGGAAGGAGACATGAAGGAGTAAGCGAGTGCGTGGGAGAGGGGAATGGGAGGAAGGAGTAAGGTACCGGTACTCAGTGTTCCCAACGGGCCAGGTAGGCCAGGCTTCAGTGAAGCCGGGCCCGGCCTGTCAGAATTGTCTGGGATCTAGCCCGGCCCGAGCCTGCAGGCCTGATTATGCCTGGCCTATATAGGCGAGGCCGGCCTATATGACCTAGGTCCACCCACTCATATCGGGCAGCCACGTTGTGTGAACAGCAAAAATTTACTGTAAAATCTTTCCAATTACCCAATAAGCTTAAAAATAAAGGAACAGTTTCACTTTCTTAGCAAAAAAAATACTCAAAGATACTGGAGATAGTGAATTAATTAATTAAATTAATTGTATAAAAGAGCTGCTGTTGTGGTAGGTCAACTGTGCGCAGTAGAGTGGGGACTACATAATATAAGGTATGAATACAAGGAGATTATTATAACTTTAAACGATTTACAAATAACATTAAAAATACAACAATTTCGCTTTGTTAGCTTAGGAGTTTAATGTAATTCGGGCTCAAGAGGCAAAATAGGATGGAACGATGGCAGGATAAGGCTGTACTGATGGCTCTAGAGGTGAATATTTAAGACTTTATTGAGTTGGTTGTGTATCACTTGTTGTGTGATTAATTATGAAGCAATAGCCGAAGGTAAAGAGGAAAAAATCCAAGGCCAGAAACTTGACAGAGGGGAGGGGGGAGGGATACCCTTAAAGAGATCTGTTCTCAATGCTAATCACAGGGGCTATAGGTGCCTATCAGGCCTGATAGGCTTTCGTAGGCCTAATTCGGCCTATATCGGCCTAGGCTGTTTTCGAAGGGGCCCGGCTTATGGCCCGGCCTATGGCCTATCAGCCGGCCTACCAGCGGCCTGGCCCGTTGGGAACACTGAAGGTACTGAGTTCAAAGTAGGGTGGATGAGGGGGACTGGAATTGGTCCTATCAAATTATCCTCTTGGGAACATTGAGGCGGGAAAACTCGAGGGGCTAGATATCTAAAGTATGATAGGGGAGGGTGCTTCTTCCTATGTTTCTCTTAAGAGAAACTAGAATGGCTGTTGGTGGACATGGAAAACTGGTATATCAAGGTATGTATCCACATAAATTTAGCTCGGGGTTGTCTTCTAGATTGAGATCTTTAGTCCTAGCTTGGAGCTATTATGCCTTGTTGTCGTCGGTCGGAAGGGAGTGGAAGAGGGAAAGGAAATGTTAGTTCAGCCTGATTTCGGGGTTATGCTGCTCGGCACAGGTGTTCGGTATCAAGCACCCTCATGTTTAAGTCTGGATTTGGTATGGGGCTTTAGCTGTATGTGGCTAATTTGTCATATCATATAAAATTTTAATTCCTCTGTTCGGGTATCTCACGCCTACTACCCGTAAGTCGCGCCCAACAGCCCCAGAAGCTATGGTGAGGTTAGTAAGTACGAGTTTGCTGTGAAACACAGATCATTGGCGCTGTGTTTAGCTCAGGGTACAGTGCAATGCTAGGCTTTAAGGTGTTCAGCTAAAATTTTATACCTATCAGAAAAGAACCTAAATAGATTACTTTCATATATCGTTAACATTGTGGGGTAGCAATTAGGTAGACTAAGAAAAAATGGGCGTATCATACACAACATAAGAAAAAGGTATTGGAATGAATGATCAGAGTGCTGTGGAACACACAAAAGCTCAAAGAAATCAAAAGAAAGCATCAAGCCGACGGGCAAACACTCCCCCTACAATCCCAAACAACCAGACTTCCAAGAAATCTCCAGGAACGAGCCCAGATAAAATTCCAAGGTGACCCACCTTGTGCCTATCCAACAACCGCCTGACAAGCAATACATCTCACATCTCTCTTACCACTCTCCTTCAACAATCTAACAAAACATCCTCCACAAATCATATCCCCACAAACAAACTCAAACTTTACCGCACATCTCCGACAACCTGGACACAGTTCCTCCTTTCTCATCCTGTTATCCCAGATCTTCAGCTTAGGTGCGACTTCGGGTAGGAGCGGACGAGATATATCCTCAAGAGTTCCTTCAGAACTGCATTCCACGAGGTTAGCTAGGCGGAGAATGTGCTCTTGAGGCACTATTGGAATCGGCGGTTCTGGAGTATATCGTCTAGAGCTTGAACTCTGCGATAAGGAAGCATTTCCTCTATGTCCTAGCCCTAGGACTGGGGAGGGTCTTCTGAATGAGGACTCTGATGGTGGGGATAATAAGCTCCCAGTTGGGGTCCGACCCCCTACTGTTCTCGGGGGTCGAAGGGTTGGACTTGGGGTACTTTTCCTGCTATATGGAGAGATCGGAGACTTTGAACATGATTGTGTCGACCGCGGAGTTGTTTGCCGTTTCTTCTCTGGGGTGGTTGGACTTGGAGACCGAGTCACCCACTTAAGTTTGGAAGCGATTGTTGGAGATCTGAGCCCTTCAGAGAGTTCACGGACCCGAATTGTTGGGGTCTGGATGCGTGCGGGAAGCTCACTTTGCTTCTTCATCTGAAAGGGCTTTCTTTCTGTTGTTGGACTTTCGTAAATTTTGTATGGCTTGCGCTCCCGGATTTTCTCCGGCTTTGTTTTCACCTTCCCCACGGCCTTTTCTTCCACTTTCGCCTTCATCTTCGGTTCCGTCGGTTTGTCTAGTCTCTTTGGTGCTTCTGCCTCTTTTCGTTCCTCTAATTCCTCAGTGTTCTTGGGGTGCTCCAAATCCCGTATCCCGTCCAGTTTCTGGATATAATTCTCAGCCAATAGCACCTCCTTTGGCTCCTTCGTTTTGATCGATGCATCAGACAGCTCCTTCCCAACAGGTATCCCAACAGTGGCCTTGGGTTCGCTTGAACAAAACCCACCTTCTTCGCCTTCCTCTCCATCACCCTCCTCACTCTCATTCCTTCGCCCGAAATGAGGTATTCCAAACCTCGTAATCTCAACTTCCTTCGGCCCCTCGAGCTTCAAACGCATAACCTCAGACGGCAAAAGCGGCTTTGGGGTCGGTTTCCACGCACCTCTTCCACGCACAGGGACTTTCGGACTCTTGCTCCTCTGACCCCCGTTATTGTTTTCCGAACCTTTGTCGTTTCCTTTAACGTCTTGCAGAGTGTTGGTGAATGCCATTTTTTTTATATGTAGGGTGTGTGCGGGGTAAATAGTATGTGAAAAGTGGAGATTAGTTGGGAGATTCCGGGAAAACAGCTTGTTTTTGTGGCCCTTTCTTCTTCCAAGATGCAACGCATTCAAGAGGAACCCTATTGAATGTTTAAACTTAGTTCGAGCCCGAGTTTTCAACCCTAGAATATTGAAACCCTCAGGCAAGATGGCTCCCGTCCGAGTGATTCTCTATGAAGGTGGTTGTTTATCAAAAGTGTTTCTCGGTTTATACCGAGCTGTAAGAGATCTCGGAAGTAGACTTCGAATCTTTGCGTTCTTGATAGTTTAAGCTTCAGACTCACGAGCAGGAGGTTTCCATGGCCCGTCTACAGGTATGCACGTCTTGAATAGGGCTGGTAAGGTAAGCCTAGTGAAACATCCACGGCAGACTCAAGTGGATAGTGATCGTGAAATGCAGTGACAGAACTTGCAAGAGATAGTGTAGATCTGGACCGGCGTACGCTCGTATCCTTGGCCGGAAGTGTGTGCAGAGTGCTATGAAAACACCCTCGAAGCCGAGAGAGAAGATATTTTACACGGGACACTTTGGTCAAGGCTCTTGGGATAGAATATTAACAGTAGGTTTGTTGCCTTATGATTGCCTTAAGTCTCTGTGTGGGCATTAGTACCTGAAACTGGGTTTTGTCCACAGCGAGGGATATAGTTCAAGATGTCCATGGTGTGCATCAGGCCGCAGTTTTATCTACAATAGAAATGATAAAGTAGAAATATATTATGCTAACTACGTCTTCTCTTATTTCTCCTATACCGGTCATCGATAGTCGCTTCTGTGTTGCTGGCAGTCTATGGTCCTCTCTTCTAAAACGTAAAGTATATTGGCTCCGGTCGTTATGTACCAACAATCTCGGCTTGATAACGATAAAAGAAACAAAAAACAGGTACTGTTTTGCGGACCAAACGTATAAACAGTTTATTTTTCCCGGGAGGTCGTAGTTGAGTATTGAGACGCGCCATATTGTAATTAATTTAGTGCACAATAGACCTCCTAAGCCATACGAGCACTTGAATATTTCGTAGTTTCAAGAGTGGTCATACATTCTCACTCGGGCTGATCTTTAGCCTGCCTTTTGGATATTTTGGCTTCCGTACTATACGAGATTTTTGAAGCTTGGGTTTAAAGGACTCGATGGGGAGGGTTTGCTTTATCCTTATACGCCCTGCGGAATCAAATAAATGTACGATAACAATCCAGCCAGATTTATTTGACTCCTTTCTTCCTTCTGCCCCTCCTGCCCGCCAACAACAATGACAGAGCATGTCCATCCGTAAGGCCGGGCGGGAGGGTGGAGGGGGGGAGGAAGGAGCAGAAGCCGAGTAAGCAAATATATTTGACCTGGTGCGGGAAAAATACGAAGGAAAGGCTTCCTGCGAGACCTCCATATTATCTGGTGAATGTGTGTCATTATGGAGTTGCAGGATCAAGGCCAGCTATCATACAAACTTAGAAATCGCTTCCGGCCATGGTGAGGCTTCGAGGGATCGGGCTAGTATCGCCATATTTGAAAGTTGATTTCTCACAGTTCCCATGATACTGTAACCGCTCGTCGCTAAATACCTCCATTCCACGCAACTTCTTGTTGTGGGCAAGTCTACAAACCGAGACATATCAAGAAGGAAATAAAACTCAAAAGAAAATTATTTGTATATCCCCAAATATAATTGAGAGGAGAAAGGAGAGAGAAACAAAATTTTCAGGGCTAACAGCGCTGCACTGAAGTCTGTCAATGGAACGTGGTTCGGCAACTATGCCTCGAAGACTGGCCAATCATGGCTCGAGGTATGTTTCATCAAAGAATTACGTAAACAAGTTTGGGAGACCTGCTATTAGCCGTTTTTCAAAAAGCGGTTTTCGTTGAATCCGCACTAGTGAGGCGGTATCGCCGTGCTCACACATTCGAATGCTCCCCTAAACTTAATATGATTTTAGGTATTACCTGCCAAGCACTTCCCAGCAACCCTTGTTTACAATAGACAAACTTTGGACCGCCGTACAGCCCTGGTCTCCCAACCTTCCACACAATGACACCATTACCAAAGTGCTACATATCCGTGCACAAACCGCCAGAGAAAACAATCTTACCACATCCTTTCAATCATCTTGTTGACCTCTTGCTCCCGACGGATCTTTACCGGCTCATATCTGATGACTTGGAATCGTCGCCCGCGCTGTCTAAATCACTACAATACCATCGAATGTCAATACCTCTATCGGCGATAGTAGAGACAGAATTTCTCACAAAGTATATAAAGAGAGGTTTGTGCTTCGCCATCGGAACACTCGCCTTTGCTAATAAAGCGACAGGCAATGTTGTAATGCTTTCTAGAGGCCGAATCGACATTGACAGCGTCTTTTCACTTAATGACGGGATCCTCCGTCTTTCACTCACGAAGGAAGCATATGAAAAAACGGGCTTAACGGGGAAGCCCACACGCTTCGGGAATACTGGCCCTAGAAAAAAACATAACCGACACCGTAAAACACCCCGGCGCATCCGTTACCTACTGTGTACTAACGTGCCTAGTGGTTGAGATAAACCTCCGTGACCCAGCTATGCTCCATGGAAAGAAAGGCTTTGACCGCATAGTCTGGAGCTTCCAGAATAAACTAAATAAGAAAGTCGATTTCTTATTTTGCGATTTAGATCAGCAGAAAAATCCTGTAGATTGTCCGATACTCGCAGCGCTTGGAGCTGCTGCCCGACAGGTTCAAGTCCCCGAGGTAACTTCGTCAAGTTCGGTTAAAGTGCCTTCATTCGATTCTCCGCCCGGGTCGGTGCCGCAGGGCGGGGGGACAAGTCCGGGAGCGGAATATAATCGGGAGGTATGGAGGGATTGGGCGACGCATGTCTACGAGTGGCTGGCGCTGGCAAATTTTGGTCCTGCGGATCGGGTCATTGCAGACGACAATATTGATTCCTATCTGTCGGCTTATGCAGTCGATCAGGGAGAATATGAGGGAGAGGCAGGCATGGGTCTAACCAGAGTACGGTTTCGGGGGATGATCCCGGCGGGTTGGGTTCTGGGTCTCTGGGAGGCTATCGAGTGAGTGTGCCTTTTGTTTGATATGTTTGTCCGAGTACTGATGGGCCTTGTATAGGAAACTAGTATCGCCTGTTTCTGTCGAGAGTAGGAAGGGATGGTTTTCATTGACTGTTCATGGGCTTGAGAATTCGCCGATAAGTTGGGACAAATCCGCCCATGGTTCAATGACAGGTGGCGAGAATGGATACACCCTTCTTAGCATACCGCGGAGAGATGAGAGCAATGCAGAACGTGTGAAAATATTAACTTTTGAAGTTGTTGGGAGCCAAGATGAGCATTCATGATCTAAGACAATATCTTGGTTTTGAACTCTGTATACTGTATATTACCGGTATTAATATTTTTATGACCAATTCTGTGGCATTCTTTCCCTGTATGAATGCCGAATATTTTGTGGGTAACCGTAGCGTTGTTCGTCCTGGCTAGAGAAAAATAGGCGCCACAGCGTTTATTGGCCGGAACAATCATTTAGGCGCGTTGGAGTGAATCAGCGATCGCCTATGCGGCTCTGTTCATAACACGCGGCTTCGGACAAACCAATCTTGAAACCAAACCTCAGAAGTTTCCCACTATCCATCCACACACAACTACCAGCCAGCCGACTGTTTAACAACCAACCACAAATCTCACCCCACTACACTTCCCCAGCGCATCGCGATGGCTAACAACGGATACGACGTCGTGGTAGATGTTGACGATGAGGGCGATCTCGGACACACAGACCTTGCAGACCTAGAGTTCCACCCCTCCAGTCAGAAACCCCCAATATCTTCAGGAGCTTCAGTATAGCTAACTTTCTAGACTATAACCAAGATCAAGCTAGCGGGAAGATACCTAATAGTGCTTCAAGTTCGTTTCTCTTCTTTTTCTCAACACTCGCCCCACCACGGTAGCTAACTCTGACAGATGCGGGCGGCTTCTTCGGCGGCTCCTCTGGTTCTCGCGGGAATGACCCGGGTAGCAAGAGGTTCCTTTGGAGCATGGAATTTTATGCCCAGTTCTTTGACGTCGATACGAACGAGGTTCTAAAGAGGTGCTGGGCAGCATTGTTCCCCCGGGCCAACTTTTTGGATGTGTTGGACGATAACCCAGATCTTTACGGTATGGCCATGAAGGATCGAGTGGCGGTGGGCAGGTAGCTGATGGTTAGTTTTGGGGATAGGCCCTTTCTGGATTACCACTACTGTGGTTTTGATCTTGTTCCTTAGCTCAACGATTGCGCAGTACTTTGCTAGGGCAAAGGATCAGCCTTACGTGTATGACTTTGGCTTGCTTTCTGGTATGCCTAGATTAAATAGTGTTATGTAGGGCCTGTGCTAATGGGTGATTTTAGGTGCTGCTGGACTTATGTATGGCTACACAGGTATGTCTAGGACCTGTTTTGTTGGCTGAGTTCTGGACGCTGACGAGCTAAGGTGTTATTCCTGTGGCACTGTGGGGTGTTTTGAAATGGTACGGGAGCGAATCTGCAAACCTTTTGGAGTGCCTTGCACTCTATGGATATGCCAATCTGATTTGGGTTCCGGTCGCTATTGCTTCCGCGTCTCCGATTACCGGTAAGTCTTCAGAATTCCAACGGAATAGCTTGTCTCTTTTAGCACTAATATATGCAGTCTTAAACTACATATTTGTAGGTATCGGATTCGGAGTTTCGGCCTTATTCTTATTCCGCAACATGTAGGTCCTTTTTGGTTTGCCAGTTTCCCGGGATAAGAACTAAATACGGGAAAATAGGCTCCCAGTAGTCAGTGCAACTGATGCAAAGACCTCCAAGATCCTTCTTGGAGTGATTATTGCGCTGCACGCGGGGTTGGCATTAGCCATTAAGATATTGTTCTTTGCGTATGTTCTCCTATAGCTCTTTTGAAAGTACCGAGCTAACGATTTAACAGCCACGGTAGCCCCGTTTCCAAGAAGCCAGAAACACCAACAGGCGACGCAGATAGGCTAAGGTTTTTCTAAAGATGAAAGAGAAAGCGTGTGGCCTTGGGAGGGAGAGAGCTATGTTAGGTGCTCGCAGTATGAGCGGGATTTCTTTTCTTTTCCCTTTCATTGTGTTTTTTTTCCATGGGTTTTATGTGTATATGTAATTTTCGAAATGCAGAACGAATAATCGTGATGTTTTTTCAAGCGTAGAGGGGCAAATCCTTGTCTGTTATTGGTAATGTAGTTCGGATCAACATTGTGACGAAGGCCTTGACAAGATGAAGTGGGGTTCAAGGGGGTTTACTACATGGCCTTGGAAGAGGGATGGCTCCCTAAGGCTGATTACCGGCGAATTTCTTGCCCTTTTTGCTTTTTCTATATGAATTCAGGGACTTTCATCCTATAAAAATTCCGACTTAGCCTACGACCCTGCTTAGATAGCATAATATCCAAGAGAAAGAAGAATTTTATAGCCCTCTTAGAATTTTTCAAAGACCATAGTGCGGGTGATATGTGGGCAGCTGTGTTGAGGGCCACGGAGGGATATACTCCGAATTATTATAAGCTTTGTTTTTATGCTGTTCACCTCCTTTTTTACCAGTCCACAGTGTACAGTACAGTAATCTGAATTCAAGTATAAAACAGCAGGTTTTTTTCTCTGTTTTGATTCTCTGGACCATTGCCCTTCAGGCCTTCGAAAGAGGGGATTCATAAACGCGAGGCACAAGAGCTTCTTTGATCTTTTACCACTAAACCATCTCTTCATGCCAGCACTGGTTTAGATGAACCTCATCAGTTCAAGGGGGGGCATGGCCTTGGTATCCGGATATGCACATTGACATTGGCTAGGTCCCTCGTTCACCTGTGTGAGTGAATCTACGGATTTTGGGTATACCACGGTATAATATATAATACTTTTACTCCGCGGGTTTCCGCGTTTTGTAAGATGGTGGCATAGGTGGCATATTTTATGGCAGCGCAAAGTTGTGATAACGGCGCACGAGATACCGTCCGAGCTCGAATATCGATAATTGGACCTCGCACGAGGGGTTTGGAGTTGCCTTTGTTACTACAGCAAGGTCAGGCACCCTCCTATATATATTTTTTGTCTGAAGCTGGAGCTGAGGGGAGGTTCGGGTTCGGCAGTGTTTTCGCCCACTATCTAAGAGAGGGAATTTTGGACGCTTTAGTGCGGGGTCCAGTTGCCAGTATATATACCGACATTTGAGTTCTTGCAGTACTGTTGAATCTCGGATAATTGAGCTGTGCTGCTTGGGGGTGGTTCAAAACTTCCTCCTTTAGGAAAGGGAAAGGGAGGTGAAAACGATAGCGGAGGGGGGGGTTTTGTCTGGCTTTATGATACTATAGGAGCAAAATATGATCCGGTAGTCGTGAGTACTAGTACTGTACCCGGCCGCCGGGCTATTTTTCATGGAAAGTATCACCAGCTTTGAAGGCCTCCTAGCCACCAAAATATGACATATATTTTTTAAGAGCAAAAATACGCATGTATGTATAATACCCAGGGAGGTGTTTTTATACAAGCAAAGGATTATTTTGCTAGTTAACTGCCCTTGCCCCGCACGAAAACACCCCCCCCCCCCCCCTTCGGCACTTGTACACTGCTCAATGCACTCTGCCAGTGGTTCTCTTAAACCTGCGAAAGCACAACCGGCTGTCGAGCTGTAAGAGCTCGAAATTGGGAAATTTTGTATCATAGGGGGATGGACTAAACGTCGCACACCAAAACTACCCCTCAAAATATCTGATCAAGTATGATAGCTTCGGAACTGCCGAAAATGATAAGTGCACTTACCGGTATGTGATCTTGCTGAATCTGCCACCCTGGTATGACCATTCTTCCCCGAACCAAATGTTACAGTGCCCCGGTTACTGGTACTGTAAATTGGCCGGCGCGATGGCAGAAGGTTCGATCAAGGGTGTGTTTAGATGTCAATATATTCTAGAGATTCTTGGCAATCTCTGAGAATCTCGATGCCGGTTTTTTTTTTGCGTGTTGGATATCTGCCTTGGTTTCAGATCGCAATCCTTGCTAGATCCTAGAAACCTTTTTAGATTGGACATTTGCATGCGGAAGTAGAAATTCCAGAGCTCGCATCAAGACGAGTAACACCACCTGCGACACCTACTCGAGTACCGTACTCGAGTACATGGGTTGAAGAAAATAGTGGGGCAGCGCAATTACCTGCCAAAAAACAGTGCTGCCGGTATTCGGAGTAAGCACTAATAGCCCCAAAATATTTAAAATTCAAGGGCATTGTGCAGATGGCTTCAATTACTTCTGGGAATTACTAACATAAATTGAGGAGACCTCTCATCAATTGAGTCTCCATCCATAACTGCTGAAACCGAAATTTTTCTGACAATAGCACCCCATGACTGCCATGTTTTTTAAGTATAGCAATCAAGGGATTTTGGAGTTGCCGCTCTGCCTGAAGTAACCTACAAAGTAGAAATAATATCTATATCACGAAAATGGAGAGAGAGATAAAGTGGAGGGGCAATAGCGCAAGTGTATGAGATTATTTTCACTCCAATGCCAAACCCATAGTTAACATTAATACAAGTACTGCCACTATTTTCTCACTTGTGTGTACCCTTCACCGGAGTTTAAGTCTTCGGTCGCACACAGCACAGACCACTTTAAACCTTCATTCCTACCAATGATATTGTTTTAGTGACCGTTGCTCAGGAGTCTATCTGTATGGCCCTGTTTCTCTTTTGTTGTTCGGTAATCCATGGATCCGGATTCCCGATCTCAAGGCACATTACCGGTGAAAATATCTACTTTCTTTAACGGCGACAGAGATGGTGGGAAAAAACCGGGCAAAATAGCAGGAAACTTTCAGGGGAAACAGCCTTAAGGCGAGGCATAATTATTTCGGGTTTTAACACTTCCAAATGTTACTTTTTAGCAGTCGTTGCTCACTAAAAGTAGAATTATTCTTTTTACATATATTTTCTTTGCACGGCATTATTTGCTCCTGCTATCGGTGGCATCTCAATGGTTTCCTTCCAATGAGATGAAGTGACTTTTGGCCGCTATGACACCTCTAACTGTGGCGAAACTGTGTGTTGCCTCTCCACGGCACTTGCGTGATAAATGTGCTACCATGTACGGTACTCGAGTATGTTGTGTCACAGCCATATCGCATCTGAGGATCTTTCGTTGGAGAAATTCTCGATGAGTTAAACGCTCCGAGGTGTACGGTACTCGAGTAGAGAATTGGGTGCTATTTTGGCCGAAGGACTGATGTCGGGGCTGGAGTTATCCATATTTTCGGTATCATACCATCAATATTGCAAGTCATCCCTGTTTTCGAATCGCAGAGCCAACCTCTCCTTTATTCACTCTCCTCCCACGTGGCGGTACGAAATTTCTTCAGGTTTATCAACGGGGATCAGCCCCGTCAACCCCGGACAGGTTTAGTTTGGCAGGTTAATACTTGAGTAAGATCCAAAAGCCCCGAGGGCTGATCTTATTGTGTTAGCAAAACTAATCCTTCCTATGATAGGAGCTTTTTGTCTACGAATCCAGAGGTTACAGGGCTTGCAGGGGGGATAGTGGATTTCACGAGATTTCACGGCATCATACCCGGGGGAAAAAAAAAGATCGCGTTCCCCCGCCAAGCTCGCTTACGAGAAAAGGGCATTAATTGCGAGATATCGATGGGACCAACGGTTCATAAACTTAAGTGCGTCATGTCTCCACTGCAACCTGGCATACCGTAGCGCATGGCTGTCTCGCCACCGAATCCAGCCAATGGCATGGCTTGGAGCTTGTTGTGCAAGGGTTGGTCCGACCCAACGTTTGTCTGGGATTCTGGGCTACGGTAGGTAGGTAGGTAGGTAGGTAGGAAGCCCACAGCGCAATTACCGTATCTCAGCTGGCAGCTAGTTCCTCTTTCACCCGTGTGCACATTGTATTCCCTCCTACGATAACCAGGTTTGCTTTCTCTCTCCCTCTCTCCCTCCCTCCCTCTTCTTCCCCGCCCACTATCCCTCCTTCCTCTCCACCAAAAGCTCTATTATTTTCGGATTAAACCATCATGGTGAATTTCCGTTCATTGCTAGGTACCGGCAATGGCGCTAGGCGGGATACCTCTGAGGATTTGAGGGAGCACTTATTGCCTACGCATCGGGGGGAGCATGTGCACACTACGGTGTCGGCAGAGAGGTTAGCTCTCTAGCTTTGTTTTACCCCCATGAACAAACTAACTGGAACTCTAACTCAGGGTCACAAAAGTCGCATTGAGACTTAAATTCCTGTTAGTATTCTCCCTTTGCATAGGAATCTAAAAGAGTTTCTCTAACGACCTCTCAGCATCGAAGCCGCGGTTCCTTGTGAAGTAAAAGAATCACACATCACACGCCCTCACTCGCAGATCATAACCAAGCAAGTAGTTCTTCTTGCTCAGGAGGCTGCTGGCCATGAAGATAGAGCGTGTGTTGTTTACTGCCTCCTTGTTTGCCTCCGCTGGTTCAAGAGACAGGCCCGGCTGGAGATGTACGATGAGGGCCTGTACTTGTTGAGAGCCTCGGCTTGCCAGGTCATTGCGAAGCTCATCATCGAAGACATTTCAGACCATGAATACCTGTTCCAGGAGGTGCTGCTTAAGAGGTACAGCATTTTGAAAAACGGGCAGAAGACCACGCCTGCTAACGGTTTGTGGAATATTTCTTCCGAGATGGGGATTGGGCTAATTGATTTCCCGTAGCCGTCGAGCGAGCGGTGGATCTTCATGCTACGAGGGTTATTGGGTCTTCAGGTTACCAGAAGGCAAGTATATTCTGGCTGCGGGTGATCTAGCTAGACTAACAGGCGCAGTGCATCAAGTATCTTTGGAAGGGTTGGGTTGCCCAGGATTTGAACGACCCAACTCAATTCTGTGCCTATAGAAAAATCGCTGACAAGGGCTTTTGGAGCCATTTCGATCATGACCGCCTCCGCACCCCTAAATACCAAAACGCCTTTCAAGTGCTCGTCTCGATAATTTACTTGATCTTATATACTGTTGCTATCAACACCGTTAACCCCACTGGCGACATTGATGTCGAAGAAGCTTGTCTCTACCTTTTGACCGTCGCCTTCATGGCAGACGAGATGACCAAGTTCTGGAAAGTTGGAAGGTTTTACCTTACTTTCTGGAATGTCTTCAACTTGACTCTCTACTTGGCCCTCACGGTATCTTTTGTTCTCAGGATGGTTGCTTTCTCCAAGGCTACCGGCGGTGAAGAACGAAAGTATTGGGATCTCATGTCCTACAATTGGCTAGCCTTTGTGGCACCGATGTTTTGGACACGGATGCTACTATTCTTGGATACAATCAAGTTCTTCGGAGCTATGCTGGTCGTCCTAAAGGTCATGATGATGGAGAGTTTGATGTAAGTTTTCTCGTCCTGAGTTGGTGAGAGGGTTGGCTAACATTATAGCTTCTTTGCACTTCTTGTGGTCATTATTATCGGGTTCCTCCAAGGGTTCATTGGCCTGGATAACGCAGATAATACGAAGGATTCTTCTTTTTTTATTCTCGAATCTATGGCAAAGGTCGTCTTGCAGAGCCCCGAGTTTGAAGGGTTTGACAATTTTGCTCGTGAGTGGATTGGGTTTTCTGTGTTTGTGCTTGAATTAATCTGGGACTCCTCTAGACCCATTTGGAATCATCCTCTATTATCTGTTCACTTTTGTGGTGATGGTCATCCTCCTAAACATCCTTATCGCGTTGTACAATTCGGCGTACACGGACATCACTGAGAATGCTGCCGATGAATACTTGGCACTAGTAGGGCTCTTCCACCACCACCAGCCAAACGCGAGATTTCTAACTGTTGTCATAGTTTGCGAGTAAAACTCTCCAATTCGTTCGTGCACCAGATGAGAATGTGTTCCTTCCCCGTAAGTTGCTTTTTGTTGTTTCCCTCTTTGGATTCGTGATCTAACGATTGCCCGACACAGCGTTCAATTTAATTGAGATATTCTTCCTATGTATTCCTTTCGAGTGGTGGATGGAGAGGAGAAAGTATCAAAAACTCAATGACTATGTTATGGCCGTCTTATACAGTCCTTTTATGCTACTCATTGCATTCCTTGAATCAAGAGAAGCTCACCGTGTTTCCGGGAATAGGGCAAGGGGGGAGCAAGACGACGACGACGCTATTGAAGAATGGGAAGAAATGCAGGGGGATGATATTCTGGGTGGAGGATGGTCTGAAAGGGTTGAAAAAACGGTCCCTAACATCGAGGAAAATCCGGCTATTCTCGAGATTAAGGACTTGAGGTCTCATCTCGATGAAGTGACTTCTAGTCTGAGAAGGCGCAACGTCGGCGACAGCTCTGATGACTCTCCCTGAAATACGGTGGGGACGGGCATGTGCAAAGTTTGATGTAGTATGGATCATGTTTGTAACTTTTTTATTCTTGAACAAAGCAATGTCTGGGTTTTATTTATTTCTTGTTTCTTCAGCTTTTCCTAGGAGCTGTAATAATGTGTCGCGGTATTGTTGATGAGTGCTGGTGGAAATGATCACTTTCCCATTTTATGAAGCGAAAAAATACATGTACTGTAGGGGGCAAGACCAATGTTTCATCATGATATTCTAAATCCGATGTGCATAGGGTAGTTTAAAAAATCCATTCTCGGAATCCAGCAAACCAAGATATTGATGCCCCCTCCTTTCCACTGGCGCTCCATCCCTGCTTACTTGTCCCAATAATCAATCAAACCCCAATATCCGATCTGCGGCCCGCCGATCCCTGGCCCAGACATAACTTAAACCTCACTTGCACTCTACAGTACCCCCACCACCACCACCACATCTCATGCCGCATCACTGTACCCGAGTACCGGTACCGGTACAGTACTGTATTCGAGTATAATAGCAGCACGTCCACTTAGTGATTGAATAACTTAAATTTAATGAAAAAGAAAAAGAAAAAAACCGGAGCCATCACCCACCAAACCACTAGACTTATAATACCAAATTCGGCCCTTTTTTTGTCAATCAATCAATCAGTAAATCAATAAATCATTCCATGATAAACTCTGAAATTTTTTTCTTTTCTTTTCTTCGGGAAGTTAAGTTAAGTTAAGTACCGTAATGTAGAAAGAAAAGAAAGAAAGAAAGAAGTATATCATAGTCGCGACATAAGATAAGGAGGAAGGAGGAAGGAGGAGGAAAAAAAGAAAAAGAATAGTTAAGAGAGAAAAGGAAAAAGCAAGTGGAAAAAGGAAGAGAAGATGGAAATACGGAAAGAGGCTATATATACAAGTAGGATATGGTAAGATAGGTTATGATTTTTTTTTGATTTTTTGATTTTGCTTTTGTTTTAGTTTGCTTTGTGGCTGTTGTGTGTAGTAAGTAGTAGTAAGTAGTGTTTCGTTCGGGGTCGTTGGTTGTGCGAGGGGTGGATGGATGGATGTATGGATGGGTATGTATGAATGTATCATATGTATGTATAAGTTTACTGAGTGGGTGGGTAATATGGGTAACTTAAGGGAGCTCAAAGCAACCTTCTCTTCTCTCCTCTCGGGATAAGTCCAAGTACCTTCTTAAAAAAAAAAAAAAGAAAGAAAGAGAGAAAAGGTAAAAAAAGAGAAAGAGAAGAGATATATATCCTCTCGGATGAAAACCGACTAGTCGGTGAAACATAGCCTACACAGCTTGAGCTAGACAGAACAAGGCAAAACAAAACAAAAAAAACTTTTTTATCATACCCCCCTCCTCAATACTATTATAATACTTAAGCACCAACCCCTTCCTTAAGCTTATAGGTTCGCTTGTCTGTCGATACGCTGAGTCTGCGAAGGCTGGAGACAAGCCCCTTCTTGACTTCCTCGTTCCGGACGCGATTCTTAAACTTGTCCGCGATGAATTTCAATGTTACACCTTCGGGATTGGAGGATAGAACTGTGCGGATTTCGGCGTCTGTAATGAAATCTGTTTGTCCCGTGTTAACTGTTTACTATTCTTGCTGTAATGAGAGGGGGGGATATGGAGGTAGGGATATACCTGGAGGCCCAGGAGTGCCCCTCGCTGCTGCCGGAGCACTGGTGTTACCAGCGCTAGTAGTAGTAGCAGCAGCGGGGGAGCCTGCGCGGGATGCCCCGGGTGTGCCCTGTCTTGAAGCTGCTGCTGCCGCTGCAGCAGGTGAGAGTGACCGCCCACCAGTAGTGATCTTGATCCTTTGCTTCTTACTCCCTGGCCCGTCTGACATCTCGCCGGAGCGCTCGTCACCACTACGTGCTCCGGCGGTCACGTCTGCTTTGCGCTTCTTGTTACCGGCTCCTACGCCTGGTGGCGGCGGGGAGGGAGATGGTGTTGAAGAAGCGATCTGCGAAAGGCTCTCGCTGGCGACTTTTAGTTTGACAATGTTCTTTTTGTCCGCGCCGCCTAGGATGGGGAGGGTTGTTGATTTCCCGGTGGTGTTGGTGTTGGTGGCAGCAGTGTTCTTCTTTGGCTTCTTGCGCGACTCGGTGCCCGACTCTGGGTGCGGTGGTGTGCCTGCACGTTTGAGCTGAGGTTTTTTATCACTAGGTGGGAGAGGCGTACCGGCGGGGTGTTTGTCTTTCTTGTTGGCTGCGCTGGAGTGTGGTGCTCCGGTTGCGCCGCCTGTGACCTTGGATTTTGGCTGTGAGGTGGGAGCGGTGGCGGCAGAGGGGGTTGCGGTGGGAGCGGGAGTAGCAGCGGGGGGAGTTTTGGACTTGCGGAGGTCGGTCTTTTCCTTCTCGGCTGCTGCTTCGGCCTTCTTGCGTTCCTCTTCCTTTTTCTTTTCCTCTTCTTTGCGTGCGGTTTCTTCTTCGTCCTCAGAATCTTCGTCGCCCTGGTGTTTCCGGTCATGTTTAGTTTGGGGAAAGGAGTGAAGCGGAAGAGATAGAAGGATGGAAGGTAGCTTACGGTTGTCCCATACGGATTCGCATCCGAGTCAGACTCGTATGTGAAGTTACCCTCGCGGTTCATCAACGCTTTCTTCACCTTCTTACCGTGCTTCCGGCGGACCTCTTCGAGCCTTTTCCTCTCGAGCTCTTCCTTCTCCCAGTCACGTTCGTCACGGGCGTCGAAGAAGTTGGCAGACAGTTGCTCCTTTTTGATACGTTTCTATAGAGCACCACATTAGTAATGTGTAGAAGCGCGTAGAGTACAATCAAGTAACCTCGATCTCCTTGTTTTCCTGCTCCTCCCCTTCCATAATGGGGGCTTCCTCGTCGTCGGCAAATTGATCGTCTTCGAAATCCAAGTCGTCGTTGTCTGCCTCTCCTTTCAACCTATCTCCTTTCCTAGTGAAGAGGGTTTTATTGGCTCGGGCATTCACTTCTAACTCCCTCTCTTTGCTCTCCTTCTCCTCAGTGCGCTTCATCAACCACCTAGGCGGTCGGGCATTCTTCTTCATCTCGAGTTCAGCCTCTTCTGACGTCATGGTGGGAAATCTGTTCTTTTCCTGAAACTTGTACCATTTCTCAATCGGAACCATCCTGAACGCACCTTCCTCCAACACGAACATAGCGAAGACACCCTTACTCAACGAGCTCTCAAGCTGCCCCTGCCAAGTGTTCTTGTTGTCAAAATCCTCAATGAACCAAGGGAAAAACTCCTCATATCGTAGCTTCTTCTCGGCGTCGTTGCTCTTGAAAACTTGCTGGGTCTTCTTATGAAAGACCTTCTGTTTCTGCTTTTGCGCACCGCCAAACGGCGCAATCTTATCCAGATTCGCTTGCTTCTCCGCGTCCTTCTTCGCCTGCTCAGCTTCATCCTTCGCTTTTTCCCCGGCCTCGGCAGCTTTATTCGCTGCAGCCAACTCGTTCGCCGCCGCCTCCTCTTTTGCACCTTGAAGCGGCGCTCTAGGATCCCGGCGATGTAGTCTAACCGGACGAGTAAATTGGGTAGGATCGGTAGGGTCGATTTCGCGCTTTGATTGCATCCTCATAACGTGGTGTCTCAACCCCTTCAACAGTGAAGCTTTGGTAGTGGTGAGCTTGAATTCGTGCCACTCTCCTTTGTCGTCAGCAGCGATTGCGTTGCCAGTTCCTGAGTCGGATGGAGCGGTGCTTATTGCGGTTATAGAGGGAGCTGCCGTGGGGGGAGGAGGTGGTGGTGCCGTTGGTTTTTGTCGATTCGCTACCGGAGCACGAGGTCGCTTCTGTCGTTGGACCAGTGGGTTGGAGTTCGCTTCCCTTCTGCGTGCGACCATGCGGGGGACGGGGCTACCAGTGGTAGGAGCGGAACTGGGAGCGGGAGAAGCCATGGTTGATGATGAGGTGGTGGTGGTGGTGGTGGTGGTGGTGGTAAGTGCTGGGCGGGTAGAGACTGTGTTGGTAGGAGCTATTTGAGGCGATGGAGGCTCAAGAAAACGGGCCAAGTGGCTGTCTGCGTTCAAAGGCGAGGAATAGCCTTTCGCACGGTTTGCTTAGTCCCGATTGCGCCTTCGATTTTCAGCCGGAGGTTTTGATTCTTGAGTAACGGTTGTAGGTGTTGTTATGCTTGAGAAGTGTGTTGAAGGAGGTTGTGGTGGTGCTTGATGGTACGGAGGTGAGTGGTTGATGGGAGAACAAGGGAGAGGGGAGGACGCGGTTCAAACTAGGCTAGTTCAGGCCCAATGCCAAGATCACGTGACGGATGACTTGCGTGAATGTCTTTCAGCCTCCAGTGACAGCCCTGAAATGGTTCTTGCTGGTGTCATAGAATGGTGATACCTGTAGGGCACAAGCGGTGGATTTCATCAATAAAAAGTTGACTCTTCAGCATACTATACCACTATGATAGTACCGTATTACGGTAGTATTTGATGGTATATTATAAAGCTATTCAAGCGAAGTCACAAGAATCAGGCTGTGTGTGTGACTGGGGGGGGGGGGGGAAGTTGTGATAGCCTTGCGAGCGAGAAGCTCTCCTGCGATCTATGTGGAGGCCATGAGCGCTTGCTTCAAGCTCTTAATACGTGGTAATCTACTATCGGGAGTTGAATGCAAGGCTATTGCAAATTAGTAAGGCAGAAGGTTAAGATTTACCTGCAATTAAGTTGAATCAGCCCTGGCGGATATCTCTGCGAGGCTTCTCTCCAAGTTAACTCGTGTTAGTTTTCCCCGTGGATATGTACAGTACTCGTACTCGAGTACATTCTTTTTAGGTACCTTTCTTTACACTGCGAATTGCTCTAGGGTCCCCCAAGCTGCGTGAATCTGGCTACTGTGAACAAGGGTACTCGTACAGTACCGGTATTTTGTGGGCGCTCTTTGACTCCAAATGTCTCAACTTGTGATGATCTTCTCAGATCCCTGATCCGTTGATCGCGGCTTCGGGATGCCAACGCAATGGCAGAGCCTCAACCACAACTACCGCTTTCGACTCCTCACTCAACCATAAACCATTACACAGTCACATCCATCCAAACTAAATGGCTCCCCACTCAACCACCATCGACACTGCCCACATCAAAGCCACCGCTCAAAAAGAACTTCTCGACCTTCTTGTTGCTGTGAGTTTGGGGTCAACCTTGGCTTTTATGAAACCTCGCTAACTGGATATCCATTCAGGTGCGCGGGAAGAAGACACTCATCCTAGATAAATCATTAAGTGGGCCTGTTGGCTTGTTTTGCAAATTTTCTGCTTTACAGGTACGTTATTCCATCGTTTGTTTTGGGAGCGGAGGCATTGATAGTCGAAAAGGATCATGGCGTCGACAAGATATTCTGGTTAGAGGAGAATGTTGTCGCCGATGTCACGCAGAAGAATATTGTATTTCTTGTACGGTGCACTGTCAAAAATGCTCTCGCTATAGCTGGTACGTTACCCGAGACTACGTGAAGAGTCTCATTTCTTTCTGCCCCGCCCCTATCACCTCGGATGGGACATAAAGTAGGTTGTACAACGCTCTCCCACATTGTACTGTCAGTCTTGCTCCCAAGATTTATTATGTCTTGATATATTAGCAATATTATATCGTTCTTGCTCGGATGTTATTACATGTACGTTACGAGTAGAGAACGATTGACTGACAAATTTACAGCGCATATCAAGAGTAATGCGAAAATTCCTGGACAGCAATTCGAATATAATGTCATGTTTGTTCCCCGGCGGACGCTCGTTTGCGAGAAGATCCTAGAAGATGAAGGTGTTCTGGGAGACCTGACGATCGGGGAGTTTCCGCTTCATTTTATACCCCTGGAGCCAGACCTCCTCTCCTTGGAGCTTGAAGATGCTTTCGAAGAACTATACCTCGTACACCCCCCCTGAGTATCTGCTAAGACCCCCCCTCTGACCGATTTTCTCGAGGCATCACCAGCGCAAGGACTACACATCCATCTTCTACTCTGCTCGTGCACTCATGAACATCCAACGTCGGTATGGGCTTTTCCCGCGAATCATTGGCAAAGGGGACTGTGCAAGACGCCTTGCGGATGCTCTGATACGAATGCGCGGCGAGGAGGATGCTTCAGATTCCAATTCTAGCCCGTTTACTTTAGCACCAAGTAGTGTTCTAGGTGAATTGATTGTGGTAGATAGGGAGTCAGACTTTATGACTCCTCTCCTAACACAACTAACGTACGAGGGTTTGATTGATGAGACAATTGGGATCCACAACTGTAATTATTCTGGAGATTAATGCGTCACTGTGATCAAGCTAACGAGATTCGGCATACAGCAAAAATAGAGGTAGACTCTTCGCTCGTTGGGGGCCCTCAGCAGTCAGGTGTCACTACGGCATCTTCTTCATCTGTTAGTCCTGTTGCTGCCTCATCGCAGCCAAAGAAAAGGCCAATACCCCTCAACTCGGAAGATAAGCTCTTTGAGAATCTTAGAGATACAAACTTTGCAATTGTAGGAAACTTATTAAACAAGGTTGCTAGGAGGTTGAATGATGACTACGAAGGGAGACACCAGGCAAAGACTGTTTCTGAGATAAGGGAGTTTGTGGGCAAGCTGGGCAGCTTGCAGCAAGAGCATCAATCGTTGAGGCTGCATACAGGTCTAGCAGAGGAGATCATGAAACATACCAGATCAGATATTTTTAATAGGATATTGGAAGTTCAGCAGAGTAGGCCTTTCGGTTGTCATTCCCCCACAGCTTACTGACGATTTGATAGACCTTGCAGCAGGAGTAGATCCATCTAGTCAACACGACGCGATAGAGGAACTAATTGCCCGCAATGCTCCTCTTGAATCAGTCCTCCGCTTGCTCTGTATTGAGTCTCTTGTTGGCCAGGGGCTAAAACCCAAGGACCTGGATAACTTCAAGCGGGAAGTCCTTCAAGGCTACGGCTACCAGCATGTCCTTACATTTACCGCTCTTGAAAAACTCCAGCTTCTCCAATCTCGTACATCGATAACATCCTCCACCTCAATCCGAACCAACTATGCCACCCTACGGAAATCTCTCAAATTAATAGTCGACGAAGTAAACGAACAAAATCCTGATGATATCGCTTATGTCTACTCTGGATATGCTCCTCTCAGCGTCCGTCTCGTCCAGTGCGTTATCCAGAAACCCCTCATGGTTCGTGGCCGGCGGGGCGAAGACCCTTCAACACCTGCTGGAACTGGCACTGCTGTGAATTGGGCTGCTACTGGCTGGCGTGGATTCGAAGACGTGCTTAAAAGTGTGAAAGGAAAGACTTTCGACGAGTTACAAAGGGGCGAAGAGAAGGCTGTTAGAGCTAGGAACCTACTTAATGGGGCAAACGAGAAGAAGGTTACGGTTGTATTCTTCGTAGGAGGGTGCACATTTACGGAAATTGCAGCGTTGAGATTTGTGGGGCGAAGGGAGGAAGGGAAGAGAGAGATTGTTATTTGCACTACAGGTATTATTAACGGTGATCGGATGATGAAAGCTGCTATGGAGAAATGATGGAGTAGTTCTGTGGCGGCAATGGTGATTTATGAAATTGGATCTGTGTACGGTTGAACGACGGTTAATGGCGCATTTTAGCGGACGAAATTTAATATCATGGATATCTTGACTGCGCAACTCGTCTCTAAGTGGCGTTAGTAGCAGCGTTGCAGGGTGGAAACCGACTTTTAAGTGAATTAAGAACCCAGCGATGCAGACTCTTCGAGACTGCAGGAATCCTGTCTTTCTATGATAGAGATTCTTAACGGAGCGTTGGAAGATCAAAACACAGTCTTTCTTTGCACTTAGGTGTGAAGTTGGAGTCTCAGAGATAGAAGGCGTATGCTCTATCCATTCGTGGAATATGGGGTAGGCGCAAGAGAACCCTCTGTACATTTCTAATATCTACGATAGGGTAGTTACAATACTAGCTTGAATTTTAGTGATTATTTAGGGTAATAGAATAGTTAGGCTTGCGATTTGGCAATGGCGAGGGATAATTGAAGTGGAACGACCCCTATTTATGTTTTCCATTCTGCTGGTTTTACCAGGTTTGTGTTTGTCAAGTGTTGGTTACATGGACTCTCACTATGTTTTGATGTTATTTTTGTATTAAACCCATTGCATCCCCACAACCCGGCTGTTTCTCCAACCTTTTTTTTGGCGGCAGGTTAATTTTTCTCCTACTATTTACCGCACCTCCCCTGACGATTGCCTCACAGCCCTTTCAAAATCTCCGAATAGATCCGAAGTGTGTTTGCAATATTAGTTAATTCATATGTTTGCTAGATCTAGTGTCCGATAGAAGAAAACCCGTGCTAAGAATGATTGACACTAGGTCTCATCCTGAATAAGCTTACTAAAGGCTAGGGATGCAAGCTCCTAGCACACGCAGCCCATCCCAGTGGGAATAGAAGTTCGCAAGGTAGTATTCACATTCCGGCTTTCTAAGCAGGAAGACCGCTGCGTTTACTACGGTTGCTTGCCTGCCATAGTAATTACAGAGAACAAGAGTAAGAGATGTCACATCCTATTAAAGAGCAAGTCGAAATGAAGCCCAACTTCTATCCACCCAAGTCCGCAATTCTAGTTTATAGCCTAAGGTTAACATAAAAGGAGCATTACTGACCTTTCACTCCCTCCCTCTCTCACCAAACAACGCACAACTCCAACAAACACCCATAACGACCACTCTCAACAAGACAAAAGCCCATACAAACTTTACTCTAAATCTTCTCACCATGACCAAGAAGACCGGAGAAGCGCACAGCCCCTTGGGGCAACCCCCCATTCAGGTTCCTATTTCCGAAGTCCCTATTCTTCCTCCTGGCCCAGGCCAGCAGGGCTACTGGATGGTGCCACTCCCCCCTGCTCCGGGCGCACTTCCGGGCCAACCTATCCAATGGGCCCCCGTACTCGCATATGGGCGGGCAACCCACTCCCAGCAAGCCTCTTCATCCGCAAACCCCGAATGGACCGCACTAGCTGGTGAGGAGCCTATTCCTATCGATGATCCTGTCCCGGTTGAGGGAAAGGTGATGGAAGGTGGTTCTGCGCCTGATTCTGCAGCAGGGAATAAAGAACAGGCCCCGGCAGGCCTTCCTCATGGGGTGGATTGGTTTGTCGTCCCGATCCCTGCTCCGCCTGGGAGTGAGGGCAATGGGCCGTCTGATGGGCCGAGTGCTCTTATTTCGCCCGGTGGTGATGATGGGGCGCCAAGCGCTGGGGTAAGTCGATTGCTCTTTTGTCAGACTTCTTTGGATTTGCTAACGATTTTTAGGTCTAAAGCCTTTACCTCAGGCTTCGGGAGAGACTACTCTAGTTTAGTTGGGGTGGTGAAAAGCGTGGGATTAGCGCATGGATGGATAGATGGATACATATGTGGATGGATGAAGCCCGGTGATTTTTTTTCTTTTCTTGTGTATTTTCTGCTTACGGTATATGTCCGTATTTTTTCAAATAAACTTCTTTATATTATTCTTTGAAAAAGATAGTGCCTTGGGGAGGTGATAGGCCTCTGGTGTGGACAGTGGGTTTAAGTTTTTTTTTTTTTGAATATAACACCCAACATGCTGGGCCGTTGTCACTCTACAAGTATTTATATGGACAGAGGTCAGCAGTAGATCTCGTCAAATATACTAGCTTATCGATAGCGTGAAAGAGTTCTGTCATGGATGATCCTGGGCACACATACTGATCCCTTTCTCACAAATCTCAGCCCTCCTACCACCACCATGGTGCTTACTATCACACGGAAGGCTACAGGTGCAGTGATATTTCTAATCCGTAGCCCTAGGAAAGATTGAGCTTTCAGGGCGGCCATTTGCAACTTCTAAAGAATTGACAGCGAAAATGTCTTGTATCATATCTCTTCCCGTATGATATCTCTCCTAATACATGGCCTAAGGGTTTAGAAGAAAGGTTTCTGATAATACTGGAACTTTTCCTAATTAATATTTCAATTCGCTCCTTCCCTTCGTGTTATCGGTTGTGATGCTGGTGATCGTGACATGGCTTATCACTCGAGTATGCCGAACTTGCCAACGGGAGGTTCTCTTTATTCATAATCTAAAGGAGATTGCCACAGAGCTAACAGAGTGAAGAGAGAACACTCGAGTGAGATAGCAAAAGCCGTGCTATATGATACAGATCCTAAAACCAATTCTTCCAATATCGAATTTCTAGCTCGTTATTTAATAGTTCCCACTATACATACAGTCAGAGAAAAAACATAAAATAAATAAATATAAATCACAAGATAAAAACCACAAGCTACAAACAAACTAGAAATCCTCACGAGAATAGAATATAACTCTTTTTTTCCACCTAATGAGAAAAAGTCTACAGAATTTGTACAGTAAATAGAAACTCATACTGTAAATCCTCCTCACCCGACTACGAAAGCAAAGCAAAGGGCCAAAAAGGGTATGATAAGAAGGAAGGTAAGGCATATGTGTGGAATCCCGATCTTGTGGGATGTCCTTCATCTATCATACAAAGAGTAATTTGCCTAGGGAGAAGTGGCGTGGGTGATGGACTCTGAAGGAGAGAGGCATCTTTTCTTACGAGGCCTTAAATCGTGCTGGGGGGTTACCGCTTTGTGGGACTGTAGTAGGGCTGCCACTCTATTATGGCGATAAAAAGTAGCAAGGTGGAGCGGCGTTCGGCCGTCATTATCTGGCCTGCTAGGGTCGACCTCTTCACGTCCGAGTAATATTTTCACCACTCCCTCATATCCACCCGAAGCGGCATACGAGAGCGGCGTTCGGCCGTCATTATCTGGCTTGTTGGGATTGACCTTTTCCCGTTCGAGTAGCAGTTTCACCACCCCTTCATATCCGCCCCCAGCGGCATACGAGAGCGGTGTTCGGGCGAACCTATCTGGTTTGTCGGGATTGACCTCTTCCCGTTCGAGTAGCAGTTTCACCACCCCCTCATGTCCACCCCCAGCGGCATACGAGAGCGGTGTCAGGTCGTAATAATTTGGCTTGTCGGGATTGACCTCTTCCCGTTCGAGTAGTAGTTTCACCACTCCATATCCACCCGAAGCGGCATACGAGAGCGGCGTTCGGCCGTCATTATCTGGCTTGTTGGGATTGACCTTTTCCCGTTCGAGTAGCAGTTTCACCACCCCCTCATATCCACCCCCAGCGGCATACGAGAGCGGTGTTCGGGTGGACCTATCTGGTTTGTCGGGATTGACCTCTTCCCGTTCGAGTAGCAGTTTCACCACCCCCTCATATCCACCCTTAGCGGCATGCGAGAGCGGTGTTCGGTCGTCCGAATCTGGATTGTTGAGATTGACCTCTTCCCGTTCGAGTAGCAGTTTCACCACCCCTTCATATCCGCCCCCAGCGGCATACGAGAGCGGTGTCTGGTTGTAAATATCTGGTTTGTCGGGATTGACCTCTTCCCGTTCGAGTAGCAGTTTCACCACCCCTTCATATCCGCCCCCAGCGGCATACGAGAGCGGTGTTTGGCCGTTGTCACTGGGCTTGTCGGGATTGACCTCTTCCCGTTCGAGTAGCAGTTTCACCACCCCTTCATATCCGCCCCCAGCGGCATACGAGAGCGGTGTTCGGCCGTTGTCACTGGGCTTGTTGAGATTGACCTCTTCCCGTTCGAGTAGCAGTTTCACCACCCCTTCATATCCGCCCCCAGCGGCATACGAGAGCGGTGTTCGGCCGTTGTCACTGGGCTTGTCGGGATTGACCTCTTCCCGTTCGAGTAGCAGTTTCACCACCCCCTCATGTCCACCCTCAGCGGCACACGAGAGCGGTGTTCGGTCGCCACAACCTGGCTTGTCTGGGTTGACTTCTTCCCGTCTGAGCAGAATCCTCACCACTTCTTCATGTCCATTATGAGCAGCCCATGTAAGTGGTGTATAGCCCGAAAAGTCTCCTTCGTTAATATCATAACATTTCATCTTTATCAAAGTAGCTACAACTTCAATAATTCCGAAGAATGATGCGCAGTGAAGTCCACTGAACGGAGAGAAGGTATCATAACGCCAATAAGGGAAACGCGGCACTTGCTTTAAAAGTAATTTGGTCGGTACCGGGCTATGATTTTCGTTTAATAGCTCCACCGCAAGTGATCTTGTGTTGTCCGAGGGCTCCATTTTTGCATGGACCCCCCAGTATACTGAGCAATACTCGAGAAAGGATGTGCGCCACTCATCCTCAAAAGGACCGTTCGAAATGGCTCTGATATTTCGGGAATTCAGATAGGTCAAGCAGATTTCTGCCATTGCTGCGTGAGGTCTACTGAACACATTGGGATGAGCGGAAAGGTACTCCTGAAGAGTAAAGTGGACCAATCGCACGGTTGATGCCTCCTTATCTACTGTAATAAGGCCTTGACAGCAGCCAACCAATGTCGATATCGAAGGGGCGTTACTAGCATTGAAATCCGTCGAACCCAGCTTGACTGCCAGGGCGTGGCAGAGCTCATCCGCTTGTAACGGCCGTTCCGCATGACTGATCCACATCAATGCTGCCATCCCGAGTCTTGATTTATCCCCAGCTTGCGCCTTTATCCGTTCGATCGTCGCTCCATAAACATCTCCCAACTCCGATCCATCTGTCATCTTGCTAAGTTTTTCCTGTCTCCCATAGATTGTCGATTCGTGTAAGATTGCATCGACACTCAAGGAAACAAGTAGAAACCTAGATGAATATCTGTGAGCGGATAGTGTGGGGTTGTTTTCCGAGTATCATCACCATACGTACATTTCCGACATTTTTTCGGGAATCTTCTCCAGAATGTCCGCCTCTAGACTCTCGTTCATCGCCTCTGGTGTCTCATCCTCCTCCAGTCTAACACGAAGGTATCCAATGATATCATCCTTGTTGGGGCCTACGGGCACACATACGACTCGTTCAGCAAGACGCTTTTGGACCTCAACCCGAATATGAGGCCTTCCAATGATGAATATTCGTGTGCGCGGGGACTTCTCGAGGATTTGTTTCAGCGAATCGAGAAGCTTGATTCGATGCACCGCCGCACATTCGTCCAGGGCGTCTATGCATACAAATGTGCGCAGTGAGGATGTGACGGTCTGTAGCATCTTCACGATGTCAGGAAGCAGCGGTCCTCGTCCACCAATAGCCATCTCCTGCCCCTGAAAGGCCTTTGATACTTCTTCTGGGATCTTTTCTAGTCCGCCAACTATCTGTTTCAACAAGGAGCCCAGCATACTAGTCACGGACTGCTCCTTTCGCGCTGCGAAGTCAAAGTAAAAGCAAGTAACGGGTGTATTTTGCTCCTTAGCCTGGTCGCACAACTTGTCTACTACTAGCGAACTGACATCGTAACTTGTTAGTGCCGGTTCTCTTTCTTATCTCCCCCAAGAATAATTATTATTACCTGATAAATGTCTTGCCGACTCCTGGAGCTCCATAGCAAAACAAGACTTCCTTATCACTTTCACCACGGCAGTCATGCCAGCTTCTGAATTCTTCAGTTTGCATGAGCCATTCCCCCACATTCTCGACGCGCCGCTCTCGGATGTCCTGATGCCGCAGCTTGGGCTCTAGGGGTGATAGCCAGGCTAGGAGTTGAGACCGATCATCGGCAATAGTACAGTTATTCCACACATTATTAGAGTTCGTATTATTGAAGCAGTTGCTATTACCATAGATGGTGGGTTGAGACATATTCCGCGCTTTGCTGCTTGGGTCGTTCGGCAGGAGAAGTTATTGAGTATGGTTGATGTTCTTGGGAGCTGAAGAAAAGAGGGGCCTTTCTCAAGAAAAGCGGGGGTCTCCAGGCGCTAAAGCAGCCTTGCAGATCTCACTTCATAGAACGGAAGAAAAGCCTCTCACTCGACCAACGGCCATCCTGGAAGAGCCCCAAGCGCCGGTAGTAGAACAACCCCAACTACTCGAGTAGATCCCCCGGTAAACATATACTTTCACAGCCTAAATATCTGACATTGCAAAAACAATCCCCATTAGAAGCCACAAGCACCATCGCAAGTTCTCACATCGTGGGTCTCAACTCAAAATACATGGCTTTCCCACCTGATATAATAGAAGTACTCCCACTATATACATGACTACTACAATTACGAATAAGTCACCATTTCTCCCGTCGAAAGTCGGGCGCCCCAGATAAATGAATCGCGGGTGCCTCTCATAACGCGAACGATAATCATTCATTTATAATACAAGAAGTCAAGAAACTGCAATAGCCATTACAAAAGACCCCCAATTACACTATCCAATATCTCACCCAGAAGCACACATCCCACCCTCATATTTTTTTTCATGCCTCCCGAGATCGATTAGGCTCCAGAAAAGGAGTTTCTTAACCCTCGGTCACAAAGGCTCCATAATAGCCCTTATCAGCTTGTGAAAACCCACAGGACCAACAGGTCGGCTAACTTAAAGCAGCATAGCAAGGCATCATCCTATCTGACCTACCCAAATATTGGAAAGCTCCTGTTCGCAGTGGCGGAATTCTCTACAGCACTACCTTAGAGATACTATTTTTTGATGACCGCTGGCACAGCTAAATTCAGCACAGCACACTCTAGTATATCAAATCACTGCATCGGTAATCATCTACCTATCTCTATCTACCCTAAGGGAAGGTAAATCTGTCAAAACAAAACCCCTGTCGAAAGCGGTGCTTGCCAATTGGCGACCCGGCCCAGAAATTCAAATCGCTTCCTGAATGCTCCCACCTCGGATAGCCGGAACCCACCATCGATCTAGCCTGATCATGTCCTCCTTAACTACTTTCATAAAGTATCACTCGGTGGGAACAAACGTAAGAACCCACTTCATCCCGAGTGCCGAACCCAACCCCAACAAACAAGAGTACTTTAGCCGCACATGTGCTAACCACGCCTGTAACTTAATTCACACCGCAGTCTAGCATACCACAACACCACACTAATTCTAAACCTAACTCACATAATATCATGCCAAAAAGAAAACGGAGAGGGGAGAGAGACAGAAGCCATTTCATCCCGCTTTCCCTCATCCCTCTAATTCATTGGTAGATAGAAAAGTATGGTACGGTGGGCACCTTGATCCCTCTTTCTTAACCCTATACGAGGGCATCCCCAGCATGGAAGTGAAAGATACCCCTCTTGCTTTTCCTTAATACATTCTCATAGCGATTAGGAAAGAGCTCTGTTATTTTTATGTAGGCTTTTGGCATACTGTCGGAGATGGCTCTTACTGGTCATGTGAGGCATCTGTTGGGGTGTTAGCCGCCTAGCGGGGCCAATGCGGCTTCTGCACAGCAGCCTTGTAGCCTCTGAGCGATTATGTAAAGAATAGTTTCCTGGTGGTTTCTCCGCCGGTCTGTTTCACACTATCAAATTGATAACGAGGCGAGTGAGATTAATGAGTAATATGAAAAGCTTGTGTGCTAGACTCCTCCCATTCCGCATCATGGGTTTTGTGACTGTGTTTGGAGATATATGTACCGTTCACGTTTCGCTTAGCTAGCTAGATAACTCAATCAACAATCTTCCGCTGCATAACCAAAACTGTCCAATTCGTAACAATGGATAAAAAGAACCTCCCGAGTGATAAGCCATGTCGTGATCGCCAGCATCACAACCGATAACACGGAGGGAGGAAAGGAGGGAATCGAAACATTAATTAGGAAAGGTTCCGGCATTATAAGAAACCTTTCCTCTAGACCCTTAGGCCATGTATTAGGAGAGATATCATACGGGAAGAGATATGATACAAGACATTTTCGCTGTCAATTCTTTAGATATTGCAATATAGCGGCCCCTTAAGCCTAATCTTTCCTAGGGCTACGGATTAGAAACGTCACTGTATTTTTAGCTTTCCGTGTGATGGCAAGCACTATAGTAGTAAAAGGGCTGAGGTTTATGAGAAAAGAACCAGAATAAGTACCCCGGATCACTCATAATAAAACTCTTTCACGCTATCAATAAGCTAGTATATTTGACGAGATCTACTGATGGCCTCTGTCTATATAGTTGCAGAGTGAAATAGGCCTAGTATGTTCGGTATTCAAAAAACTTAAACTCACTGTCCACGCCAGACGCCTATTGCCTCCCCAAGGCACTATCTTTTTTAAAGAATATGAAGAAGTTTGTTTGAAAAAATATGGACATATACTGTAAACAGAAAATACGCCAGAAAAAAAGAGAAAAATCTCGGGCTTCATCCATCCACTTATGTATCCACCTATCCATCCATCCATCCTCAGAAAGAACACCTATCCGGTATAATTTGTGGGGACTTCGGTGGCAACGCGGAATTTTCGGACACAGACACCGCGGTTACAACGGCATTTTGCCAACCCATCACTTCCCTCCGGTATAGTAAGAGTTTTCACCTATCTTGCTACTCCACCCCGTCTTTTCAAAATACCCTCCCTTAGGTGGTGTGGCCAATAAGGTCCCACTATTCTAAGGCTTCCAAACACTTTGAGAAACAAGCCGCCGGCCAAAAGACCAGCTTGCTATCACCATGCAGAACGCTCCTGCCCTCCCCCACTGGCACTCCAGGGCACACTCCGCAACCCCTCCAGTCAGTCCCCAAAGGGATTCCCCTCGCCTTCTACCCCCAGGCTCCCCCATAGGCGTGTCTCTAGAAAGTAAACTGCCCATGTTTGGCACTTGGAGACACTCCCTCAGCTGCCCCAACAGGATGATCGATATCGGAAAACAAATCATCCACTCCGAGACAACCTACCCCCAAGCCCGTGAAGCCCTAGGATGCACAAACATGTGCCACATACAACTAGGAAAGACCCCGGCGCCTCACGACCCATAGCGGCGCCCACCCCAGGCTTTAAATCGGCCCTCTCAAAAGTCTTCGGAGACCACAACGTCGAAGTCATCGACCCACAGGCCCTCGCCGAAATAGCCGCCCTAGCCTCCTCCTACCAACCCACACAAGAATCAGCCATATCAGTAGACCCCACCTCCTCCCCCCTCCTCGAAAGGATGGAACACTCCCCCACCACCACACCCTCACCCGACATCCTGGTGCTACACACCCAAAGCACGGACGGAGAAAACACCCAGGACAGGGCCATGACTCTAGAAGGAGGCCAAAACACGGACGGCACGGGAATAGGGGACAGCATTCACGCTCCAAACACAAGTACACCCGGACCAAACATACCCGAAGAAAGAAGGGTCAGATTCTCCTCCCTCCCCCCACAGCATTGGCCATCCACGGTCCAAGGCACAGACTCCAGAAATTTCACTCCGGAAACCCCACACAGAAGTCACGCCAACGACGAGTAGAACCTGACACAACAATCTGCCGCAACAACGGCAAACAAAGGAAAGAACGTCTGCCCCCAGACGGCAACACCACCACAATGACTGAGCGCCCAAGCGCCCTCCTCCTCCATTAACACCACCACCACCACCTCCAACACCCCCAAACCCACCTGCATACCACAAGACGTCCTTGACACTCCCATCACCCACGCCGCAATGCTCACCATCATGGCCGACACGGAAAACAGGTTCGAGCTCAGACTCAGGGCAATGGAAAGCCGCTTACTAGCCGGAAGAGGCAGCACCAGCAACAACAACAACAACAACAACAACAACCCCAGACCCCAACAACAACAACAATAACAACAACAACAGAACCCAAACCTCAACACCATCCAGATCCTCCAACGGCCGCTGGGCCACAACAACAACCCCAAAACCCCCGCAACAAACAACAACCACGACAACATACCCCCCCCCCCCAACACTACTGCCAGCACCACTCCCACCAACAACGTCATCAAACAAACCTGGGCAGCCATTACGGCCACAGGCATCGATCTAGACGGCTTCAGACTTGCGCTAGCCAGAGAAAGGAACAACACCAAAGGGCCGGGCATTAATACCCTACCACAACAGGCACCCTGAGCACCCTCCACCCCCCACACAAGACAAAGGAGGCTTATGATCCGCTCCATTGAAAGGAATCACAGAGTTGGAAAAGCCGGCCTCACCCCAGCACACATAAGGGACGCGGTAAATAGCGCCACTAACACCAAATTCGCATACGCCGAATACAACAGAAGGGACAAATTGGTCCTCACAACCATGGAGAACCTCGCGGCAGAACCAGCCCTGCGCGACACTAAAGAGATCACAAAGGCTCTCAACAATCTCGACATCTTCAGCTTGGACATATTCCTCGACGTCGCAACAGTCAACATCTTGATAGACAGTATTTCCCTCGGAGACCAGGACTGGACACCAGAAGACTGGGACCTCAACTCCGAAAAGTTGGTCGGAGCTGGAAGGCGAAATCACCACCTTCAATCCGGGGTTAAGACTGATGGACAGACCAAAATGGCTCAGGTCCCCTACAGCCCTACCAAATGAGAAGAAAGCAAAGTCTTCCATCATGGTGGCAGTACAAGCTACTGATTGGGTCAAGGACCAACTCACCCGCAGCAAGCCCTGCTTAGCACTATTTGGAGAAAGATGTACCTTTCGCAAATACATCCGCAAAGACGCCTCCACCCACTGCGAAAGATGCCTACAATTCGGCCACCACGGAGCCCATTGCCGCCTCCAGGCCAGATACAAATTCTGCCACTAAACCGACCACACCAAGGACCACCATTGTTACGTCCTATACTGCACGACGGGTAAAGGCAAACCCTGCTTCCACACTGTTAGAAAATGCACCAGCTGCGAAGAAACCTCACACTTGACAGGAGACCGACACTGCCCCACAAGGACCAGAGCACTAAGCCCAGCCAACGCACCTCCAAGAGAGACCCTCCCCCTCCGGCCGAATAAATATGGCGACCACAGATATTATATACCACAACTCGGCAGGTCGATGAACGTTGTCACCGAGCTAGTTGAGTCCTCTCTGAAACTCAAACCAAAAATAATAGCAATTGCAGAATGCCCTTTAGAAAACGGGGACTAGATCCATTTCGAAGGCTTCACATGCTACGCCGAAACACAAGTGACTAAATACGGCTGCGCCGTATACATCAAAAATGAGTACGTACACATGTTCGTGGTGGAAAGTATTACCCTCCAATAAGTCACCCTATGGACAGCAGGCACAGAAATGACCTTCATCAGGAAAATGTCAGAGCATGGTCCAAGGAGGTCCTGAACGCTCCTGGTCCACCAAGGGGGGTTGTGGTCCCTATGGTCCACCTGGTCCACTCCGATCCATTCTGATCCACACTTTTTGAAATTTTACCGAAAATGTGAACCAGGGTGGATCAGGGTGGACCAGGAGGACCAGGGGAACCATAACCCCCCTTGGTGGACCAGGACTGGTTTTTACATTTTGCTGATACTTCACATACCGAAGACCTCAAGCCAAGGACTTCAACCCCAACAACGAATGGCATCAGAACAGCTCCAGTATCCTGATTGGAGACCTGAACGCCAGACACACAACATGGTCGGCAGGACCGTCCAACCCCGCTGGCAACAAACTGAAGAAGTGGATGACTCAAAGGAACATGCTAGTCAAGAACCCTCCCGCCATCACCTACCCCGCCTCCAGCTCCCACCCCACAGGTACAACCCTCGACCTAGCTATCTCTAGCAGTAACACCAGCCTCGAGGTAACACATCTTACCATCCCCCCAGGAGACCAGCTAGCCCTATCGATCAAAACCGAAATTAAATACCGGGAATGCATGGACAGACCGCTAAGATACGACAAGGCCAACTGGGACATGATACGGGCCGAAATACTACTCCTAGACAACAAACAAGACCACCCCACTGCCGTCCAACAAAGCCTCAGCGAGATAGTCTCCCGCCACACCCCCAGGGCCAGGTTCAAAGCCAAAGCCTTCTGGTGCGACAGCCTCAACATAAAAAAGGAGGCAATACAAAAGCTGACCAGGAAGTGACCTACAGACCCAAACCTCCCCGTACTCAGAAGGGACTACAGGAAAGCAATAGCCCAGGCCAAACTGGAAGCCAAGGGCAAAGCCCTACAAGAGGAAACAGACCCAGAATGCTTCCGCAAAGTCAAAGCCAGACAAACCAGACACCCTATCCCGGCCCAAGGAAAAACCAGAGGAGGCATAGCGGCAGAACACCCACACATTGCCCAAGAGCTCCAAGACCCACTCTACGGAGGCGAACACCACAGAGCCAACACCCACATCACAGCGAAGGCCGAACCACTCAAGACCGGTATCTTGCACGCCGCTATGAGGCAATCACCGAACGGCGCAGCCCCCGGTCCCGACCACATCACCACAAGACAGATAAAGGAACTCTGCAAACTCCGGGAAGACCTCTTCCTGAGGACGATGAATAGAGCCTGGACCCAAGGCATCCCTGATACCTGGAAAGCTAGCAATACCATCCTAATCCCAAAGGCGAAGAAGGCCACGTACACGATCGCAAAAAGCTGGAGACCCATACAACTCCAAAGCATATTGGCCAAAGTCCTGGAAAGAGCAGCAGTACAGAGGATCGCGGACCTAGGACTACTGGAAAACAATATGTACGGAGGAAGAAAACAAAACGGCACCACTGACGCCATCCAAGCCCTCAACGACACAATTACAAACAACCCGGGGTCGTACACCTGTCTCACCGCTCTGGACATAGAAGGAGGCTTCGATCACCTCCAACTAAACAAAGTCTGCCAAACTATAGCCAGGAAAAGCCAACATCTCGCACAATGGGTCGAGCACTGGGGTACTAACCACGCCACGTCATACCGCTTCAACAGGAAAAGCTCGAGAGGCTTCGCCACCGACAAGGGCACACCGCAGGGGTCACCTGTGTCCCCTATTCTCTTCCTCGTCAGCATCAGAGATATCGCGGCAATGGCCACCACCAATTTCCCTACAACGACCAACCGCATCCTCACATATGTGGGCGACATCCTCCTCGTAACCTCATACAAAAAAGCCACAGCCGGACAAGAGGCTGCCCAGAAAACCCTGGACAAATGGGAGACAACCGCACGCACCCTGGGATACACCTTCGCCCCGACCAAAGCAGAATGTTTGCACATCAAAGCCCCAGACCAACACAAGCTACACCGGCACATCGGGAAAGTACCCGTCCGGGAACAGAAGGAAAACATGAGGTGGCTCGGCTACTTCATCTCCAACAACCTCAAATGTGACTAGCATATCGCACACTGGACAAAAAAGGCGATGAGAACGGAATACAACCTCAAAGCCCTTACGAACAGGTACCAAACAGGTGGTCTCAACACCTGGACCACACTTCGCCTGATCAAAGGCCTCAGCATTCCACAACTTTCCTACGGTATAGAAGTCTGGAAAACAAAGGCCCCAATAAGAGAACCACAGACGGTCCTAAACAACATCATCCGCAAAGCTTATGGACTGGAAACGAAAACACCACTTGCAGCCATATACTACGAACTGGGCATCCCCCCACTTACCCTATACACCAAACACCGACAACGCATGCTCACACTGAGAGCCCACACCCTGGGCTGACACACCAGCTGGTCGAAAGAATGACTACAGGGCTCAGAAATGGAACACATCATAACGCAAGCCTTCGGGGACAAGGAAGGAGAAAGGGACATCAGGGGACGCCTCCTGCTCGACTGGGCGGAATCGATCCAAAACGAAAGAATTAGGTACAACGGCAGGCCTAGAGCCAGCCACAGGCACCTCTGGGGCGCCATCAGGGCGGAATTCGGAGACCTGCTATACCTAAGATCGACAGCAGCCTGGCCATACCGAGACACGGACGGCACTAGAAGGAAATGCCCTTGCAATAGGGACATCATCACACCAGAGCACCTTATGAACTACTGTGGGCTCATCAAGGCAACCCAAATTCCGCTACACAGCAACAAAAAACTTCGAGAACTACTAGACTGGATGAAAACCTGGCCGGACCCCCTGAAAGACAGACGAACCAGAAGATGGCAAACAAGTTCCAATGAAGCGCAGGTCCAAGGGGCTACAATAAACCTTCCAACATCCCAAGCAACGGTAGGACTCAGGGGGGGCAAACCAAAACGCAGAAAGAAGTGCGGAGTGTGTGGATTCCTCATGCAAAGAGACAAGGGGGCCCAAGAGAAGCATGCAAGGACCCACGACCCAGCTCCAAAAAGAAAGAAGAAAGGGGCAGGGGGGACGTCTGCCAAATAAGAGAAGAGGCGGGCACGGCAAGCTAGGGGCACAATGCTAGCTGAAAAGGAGGAAATTTCTTTACATACATGACCACTGGGCACGGAGGTGACGGGGTGGGTTTCTTTTATCAGAAGGAATTTTCCTTATATACACGAGCACTAGGGACGGAGGTCTGGGGTGTGTTTCTTTTGTGATAGAACAAGATTAGGAGTGGCTGAGGAGAGACAAGGGAGGGGGGGGGGGTTTCTTTTGTAATGGTCAGGCTTGGGGGCTGGCAGATAGGCACATGGCGGAGAGGACAATTTTCTTGATAAAAAAGTGGGCCCGAGGGCTGGGGGGAGCATTCCATCCTGTTAGTTCATATACGATTTAGTTCGTGAGTAGCTAGTAGAATGAAAATAAGATTAATCCATCCATCCATCCATCCATCCATCCTCAGAAAGAACACCTATCCGGTATAATTTGTGGGGATTTCGGTTGCAACGCGGAATTTTCGGACACACACACTTCGGTTACAACGGCATTTTGCCAACACATCACTTTCCTCCGGTATAGTAAGAGTTTTCACCTATCTTGC
>Ga0307507_10001684_pt1 | contig 48910 bp, 35 predicted proteins | sample 7_EM_MG_FD_207223 | JGI IMG/M metagenome (GOLD analysis project Ga0307507, IMG submission 207223) | Populus trichocarpa ectomycorrhiza microbial communities from riparian zone in the Pacific Northwest, United States - 7_EM | ecosystem: Host-associated > Plants > Roots > Unclassified | place...
AAGCAAGCTGGGCCTAATTGGGCTTGCTGGCTTGCCAAAATTAGGCCTTTTGGCTTGCTGGCTTGCTTGATTACTAATCAAGCAAGCAAGCAAGCTAGTCAAGCCAGCTTGCTTGTTACCAACTCTGGTCTCGCGGTGGAGTGGATAATCTACGATACACGTACGAGGTCCTTGAGCCTCATCTTATTCCATTTTATAAAGAAATTATGCTACAAAGACACGATCCTGATACTTTTAAGCACGATCAACCTCCCTTCTTATTTCAACAAGATAATGCTCCTTCGCATGCAAGCAAATGGACAAAGCAACGACTCAAAAAGGAGGGTATTGAGTTACTCAAACATATAGGCAATTCCCCCGATATGAACGCTATTGAGGGAGCTTGGATGCCAATAAGGATTGCAATCACAAAGGATTGGGGGGCTCCACATACGTTAGAATGGACAGATCGAGCTTGGAGAGGAGAGCAGGAGAAGATTCCTTAAGATAAAATAAGGGCTTTAGTTACTAGAATGGCAGCGATTAATACTATAGTTATAGAGTGTGAAGGTGGAAATAAGTTTCATGGGTAGTACATAATTTAATTTGGTGTTTTCTATGGGTGGAGGGTCACTTCCGTGCCCCGCATTTTTCTCGCTTAAAAAATGGCCGGATTTCAAAACCGGCAGCCTTCGTATATATTATAATATATTATGATATATTTTATATAAAATTGTGATTTTAGTATTAAATAAGTTTTTATTTTATTTATCAAACTCTATTAAAAGGTTATGAAGTTATAGGTGATATGAAAATGTATATTGCGGTATATTTTGATGAGGAAAAGCGTGCATGAGCTGATTGCCTACGTTAAAAGGGGCAACCTGCAAGACCAATAACAGTAAAAATGCATGAAGTGATCATATGAAAATAAAAGCGAGATGTTCCCAGCAGCAACGAGATAGCAAGACAAACACAAGTAGATTATTTAGTTTCGTATTGGTATTAAATACAAGTCCCCAAGTTCATGCAACTAAAATGCAGAAAGGCAACACTAAAATCTAAGCATGCCCGACCATGAGATCCGTCATGCCGCTCTATCCCGCACGCCGCTCCATCCCGCACGCCGTAGCCACGAGCGTCTTGAAGTCACAAACATAGAGAGAGTTTTTGCAATTCAAAGCCATGATCCCCATAGCATAGCCACAACCCAATTACCTTCTTTGAATGACGGTATTGTGGTAGTAATCTAATCCTTTCCCGGGCGAACGGAGATATAACTCACTCAGGCATGCTCGGGTGAGACGATGCCAAAGTATTCAAAGACAGGCCTTCATCATGCAATATATCCTGAGATTTCTGTGGAGATGATATAATCTGCTCAACCTCTTGAAAGAACGGAGGCGTAATGGGTATCCCAGGTTCCTCCGCTCCGGATTCCTCCGAGTCAACATTCTTCCCACGTACGGGTTTACCAATGTATTTGTTCTCCTTGACGGTGTAGTAGTCTTTCACCAATGAGATTGGAAGCGTCTCTTCACCTTGCGACTGCTTAGACGTAGTAAAATGTTTAGATGCCGTATCTCCAGTCATCTTGTATCCCATAACCGCTTTCACCATTTCAGGATCAAGTCCACGTGATCGAGAGCTTACGTTGGCTTCCTGTCTAGCATCGATAGCTATCCTAAGCATCTGGATCTTCGCGATGGAATTCTTCCGTTCTGTTGACTCCGGATCAAAAAGATCTTGACGGGCGAGTTCGATGGTTAATTCCTCGTAGAGTTTTGCGAGCTCGGCGGAACGGTCAACTTTAGAGGCCGGAGATGATATATTTGCCTGTTCCTTAGCACTACGAGCTTTAGCCTTCCCTTTATCCGTCGATTGCGAAGCTTCTCTAGCTTTTGGTGATTTCTCCTCCAGATGCATCTTATCATAGTATGAGACAGATGACTTCCGTCCCTTGGTCATGCTATCAATCATCATCTTCTGTTCACCAAATTCGATACCGTCATCAATAGCGGAGGTGCTTTGAGTCTCTTCGGCTTGTTGTGTAGTTGGCTGTGGGGTTGGACTAGTATCAAGAGTACCACTTTCTGAAGTAGCCGCGGTCTTGTTCTTCTTTTTGGGTTTCTTGGACTTAATCCGAGGCTGAGTTACGGGCTGCAAAGGATCTATCGGCTGGGCGGCAGTTTGACCAAGAGACGCAGTGATAGGCATGGTGGACAATAGAGTTTCGGCGGATAGTGAAACCACGTCATCTGGTTGAAGACTATCATTGGAGCTAGTAGAAGGTATAGCGTCGCTGGCGTCTTGATTAATGCCGACTATCTCCATACCATCAACATCTTGTTCTGCCGATGTGTTGGATCTCGATGGCGGATCCGGGATTTGCTGCCGCGCTTCTGCTTTCATGGGTTCAGAAACAGAATTATCCGCAAAAGTGCTCTTGTTATCTGTTAATGGAGAGGCTGTATCTTCGTTAGGAGTGACGTGGGTGATCTGTGTAAGTGGCGACCGAGCTTCAACACTATCACTTTTTGCCGTAGCAGTGGGCAATCGGGTTGATCTTAGCTTGATACGTGGAATGGCAACCTTTGCAGCAATGGCTTTGCGCTTTTTCTCTTTCTCCCCCTCTTGCCTTGCAGCCTCTAGATTTTGGTTGATTCTAAGTCTTGGATTTTCCGCTAAGCTTTCATTCTGCTCTTTCGGCGCTAGGGTGACTGGTACATCCTGAAGATTAGGAGACGGAACAGCGACTTGTACCTTCGTCTCTCCTAGCCGGGAAAATGAGCTACCTTTGCCATCTATCGGCTCCGATTCCTGCTTGTCTTTGCTGGGGGGAGCAGAGTCGTTACCGGAATTAAGAGCTGGATCCAGAAGAGTTTCCTCTTCCACCACATCAGCCCTGCTATCTTGGGTACTCTGACCATGTTTTCCCTTAATGCTCCCTGCCTCGCTTATTGAGGACGAATCTAAGTCAACTCTGGTTTCTGTGAACATTGTTGATTCGACGGTCTTTGGCTTAGTAGGCTCGGCCTCCTTAGAGGTGGAAGACTCAGCTATCTTGGGCTTCGGAAGTTCAACCTCCTTGCCCTTCTCCTTCTTCTTGCTACCCTTCTTCTTCGATTGTGGCTGTTTCTGTTGCTTCGCTTTAGCGAAAGGATAGAGAGACTCGGTCTGTTTGACTCCAGAATTGGGCGGCAGCGCCGAAATTGCCAAAGCTTTATTAATATCCAAGGGAGACTCAACAGATAGCTGGCTCTGAGGTATAACGATCTCGGTATCAGCAATACCAGACCTCAAAGTTTCATGCTCGTTGACGTGTTTCTTTTGTTTGGACTCTTCTTCGGCCTCGACATCACTTCCTTGAGCTGGAACAGCCTGATCTTCCCTAGAAATCATAATCGTCGCCTCCGTGAAGCTCTTAACATCACCCATACCATCTGACTTTGGTGATTGAGACTCTTTCGCTGAGTGAAAGCTCGCATCTTGCTTTTGGTCATCTTCGGATGCTACCTCGACGTCAGGGGTGTGATATATGGCAGGATGCTCACAAATAAGGGCATCTTTGATTGGAGTCTGTGGATGTGCCAACTTTTCTAATGATTTGGTTGTAGTGGACACTTCATGATGCAGGACAGTTGTCTCAAGTACATGTACTGGCATGGCCTGCTCATCAGACTGGATACTGTGAGCAGGGCTCTCATGCGCTCGCTCCATGATGATTTGCGATTCAGTGGATGTTGGTGTGTCATCACTCAAAGGCTTTTCTTCCGCGGGATTTGGCGTCACGTCCGCGTCCTCCGCTAGTTTGGTAGGAGCATCAGTATTTATCTCCGATATTTCAGAAGTTTTCCCTTTATTCGTCATGTCAAATTTTTCGCTCGGTTGCGTGGGGCCTGCGACGGTTCCATCAGTCTTTTCTTCCTTCACCGCCGGCTTCGACTTCTTTGGCGAAGACTTCGCAGATTTTCTCTTGGACTTTTTCATTTCTGGGCTACCCTTCGTCGCAGGGCTTCTAGGGATAGACGAACGCAGTAAGTCACTCCTGGCATCTTGTGGAGAATATAAAGGCAGAGTAGTCGCCACCCTGGCGAGTTCGAATGAGCTATTGTACTCCTCTTGCTGATTGATCTGCGGGACACTAGGTGCGCGTCGGCCAGCCGTATACTGCTTGGCATTTTGGGATTCTTGTGAAACAGCTTCTCGTATGGCCATCGGTATGTTGCTGTAATGGGAATGACCCCCAGCCGAACCGCATCGAATGCCGTGAGAAAATGGGAGGCTCATTCGGCGATTTTTGGCACTATTGAATTGACGCTGATTCCACGACTTTTCAAATGCTGGAGGTGTGTAGAACTTCTGTGGTACTTGCACATAGAGAGGCCTGCCGTTAAACTCAATTCCATTCAGTTGCAAAGCCTTACGAGCTTCTGAAGCGGTGTTGAAACTAGAAAGGGTTAATATCACGGATATTAGGGGGGGTGAAATAGTGTCAAACATACTGGACAAAGGCGTAGCGGTGCCTATTCTTATCTTCCTGAATTCCAGCCTCTATGATAGGAAAACCTGTGGATTGCTCGAAAAACTGCTTAAAGGTGGCCTCAGTGACGTCTTTGGAGATACCATGGACCCACAAGCAGCGGACTTTCTCGCAGCTTGGCCCTATCCAATCCTTGCCGCAACCGTGCTCTGGATCTAAGTTTTCGACCATATAGTCCCAATTGTCATGTAGTGACATTGGGTTAAGCGCTCGTGGGCCAGTGGGATGGGGTCCGAGAGCCTTGCAGTCGGGAGCTTGAAAATGCGTTGACTCGAGATCGAGTGGCTGCTGGGAAGCATCAAACGGCGGAAAAGGTTCGGTACCTTGATTATGAGTCGCTGTAGTGTTGTCATGTTCCTGCTGATAAGGCACAGAGGAAAATGACGAGTCTTGCTGACGAGGACCGTGATAGGACCCCTGATAAAGACTTCTGTCTCTAGTATGTTGTCCGTAGCCACCACGGCCGTATGAGCCCGATGAAAATTTTCGACCTCTTCCTGATTGAACTGAGAAACTAGGTTTGCTCCTTCCTCTACCTCGAAACGGGCCTTGTGAGAATCCTGTGTTGGCAGGACCGTATGGGTTATAAAGTCTACTCTCTCTGTTTGGACCAGATCCGTGAGCATGACCTGAAATATTCATTAACACGTCCTGAGGTCCTACGCCCGTAACTTGTAACTGACGGATGACCGTATCTGGTGGAAATTGCTGGTAGTTCGTCACCTCCGAAATGGGTTGCATTATTGCGTTAGAATTGCCATTGTACATATGGCGAAGGTCTGGAGGAGGGTCAACCATTATGTTTGCATTTGGTATCATTGCTTGATAAGTCATGTGAGGTACGAACTGCTGAGCCTGCATAAGTTGATTGGGGACGAATTGTTGACTCATTGGGTTTGGAGGCACACCCGTTACATTTCGGTAGTTCTGAGACGGCATGGGTACTACCATTTGATCCTGAGCTCTGGCTATCTCTACAGGAGCCGGATACAAGGGTGAGGGTGAGATAAATGAAGCTTGGTGTGCCATTGAGTCATTGCCAGGATGACGAGGTCCAATATTCTCGGCATATCCAGCAGAAGATTGACGGGATTTCCCTTGTGGTGATACATTATAAGGAGCTGATGCCTGCCTCAAGCTTGGTTGTCTAGCATGCATGACAGGATGGATTACTGGAGTCTCCGGCACACTGGATATTCTAGGATGAGGACCATTGCGAACCTTCTTATTCATTGAGCCTGTCTGCGCATTTCTTGGTGTAGCTGGCCTTGGGAGGTCAGGTTTTGCCTCAGCTGAGGCCGTTCTCCTAAGGTAGGGCTTCGGCAAGCTAGGTTGAACCGCTGGAACTTGGGCATTCTTTGTACTTCTTGAACGCTTGGCTACTGTAATTTCTGAAGGAATGAAGTTAGCACATCCGCTCAGTCCACACAGATAATATACTCGAGATGATTCTGCCAATGGACTTACGCAGTGGCGCGTTCGCAGTGGACGCAATCTGCGAAGCCTCCTCTGTGGGAGGGAGACTTAGTAGAGGGCTTTTCGGTGCTGGCTGAGTTTCTTGTGCTTTGTTCTCAACTGTGTTTGAGGTTTCTTGTTTTGCTTCGACCGCCCGCTGCTGCTGTTGATAAAGTTTATCAAGAGACAGCTTCATTTGATTTAGCGCTTGCCATAGGAATGGCCGACCATGGGAGCTAATCTCAGCTGGCTTGAAAATTTGATCAACAACCTCTAGAGGAGCCGTCTCGGAACTGTAGGTAAGCTTGCAAACATCTTTCAATCTGTGCTTGTTCCGTAAGCTCCAGTCAACCGCGAAACCAGTGACTACATGAATGTTCATTGCTCCGATATGCTGTAACACAGATACGAGGAACGGTGCAGAATCTAGATGAATATCGTAACTGTCGAAGAAATCGTGTATCTTGGCTCCTGGGTAGATTTCCCGACACTGCGCCGGGAATTGTGCAATCAAGCGCTGTGCGAAGTCTTGCACACCTGCATTCTTGTTGCTCCGGACGATGACGGGAGGGTAAGGAGGAAGGTAAGGCTCAAAGCCTAGCGATCGAGGCTCGCGCTGGCCTAGACTCGTTGAGAATAGCGCCATCCTTGAGGAGGCTGGATTTTGTCTGGTAATGTGTACAACCGTACGTCGAGATACAAAAGACAGCTTCACCGGGTGGCCCTAGCGTAAAGTAGAAAAGAGCACAGAGAGGGTGAATGCGACAGATGCAGGGTAGTCCCTGACAGATCGAGCAAGAAAAAGAAGGGAAGGAAGGAGGTAGCAGAAATGCAGAAAAGAAAGAGGGCGAGGTTTTGTTGTGGACGATGTTATGGTTGTGACATAGGCAGGTGAATGAAGAAGGCAGTCCGAACTAGTGACTCAGGTGAATTGATGTTTCCCACTTTTGGAAACTTGAGAGCACCTTCAAGCGGCGAATATACATATAACGCAATTCCACACGTGGCAGCAGGACACGGTAATGGGTGAAATACAGGCTACAGAAGTCATACCAACCGCCATCAGCGGCACTGCTTCCGACTCAACTTAACCACAGCAGACCAATTTAAGTTTCTTTGCAGCATCCCGACCGCAGATGAAGTTGCTGGTTTACAAGAGGCAAAAGTGAAGTGTGGGAAACTGCGTACTTTAATGAGTTGTGCTTCTGCAGAGAACCGTCCTACACTTTTTTTTCGTTTGCCACGAGCCGGTTCGCTGTCGCAAATAATCTAAAAACTCGTTTGCATCAAAACAAGCTAATGCATACATCTTGGTGAATTTTTGTGGTTATACAAAAATGCTCTTAATTGGTCTGCCACTATACAGAGCCAGTCTCCTTGGGTATTGATTTAAGCAGTGTTAGAATTTCAGACTGGCTCTCCCCAATAACTACCTAAAATCAGCTGTAGCATAAATAATAACACGTAAGAATACTCACCTGCTTTACCTTGGTGCCAATCCACAACCTATTCGTAAAAGGGTCAGCTCTTGTAGTCTATCTCACTCAAGCTACACGAACCAACGGGCGTTGAAAGCTATCGGCGTTCTCCTTGAGCTTCCTTATAGCATCTGTTTCATCTCTAGCTCCCCTGATCACCCTTCCGGGAGCACCAGATCCTTGTCCACCCAAATATTCTAATATGCTTCTCAACTGGTCGCTTGTTGGCGGAGCTTCGGTAACGTCTAGCTCGAATTCGGTACGCTCAGCTTTGCTCTGTGTGCCATGGTGACTTGCTTGATCCTCGGTCGTATGGGCTGTGGAAGATGCGTTGGCTTGTTTAAGGAGTGTAAGGACCCGGGTTGAGGCGGGGACGGACGGCTTGTGGAAGAGGGTCACGACGTCCTTGGTGCCGGCCTAGATAGACAGTTAATAGATCAATCGTCAATTAAAATGTATTGTTTTACCTCTTTGAACAGCTTTCTAAACATTATAGGTATTATGGTTTGTGGTTTGTGTGGCTAGTCGATGCTATTCTCATTGGAAGATGAAGCTAAGCTTCAGTCTTCGAGGTTGAAGTTGCGAACGCCTGTGACGTCTTTCGCGTCATGCCCAATTAAATTAGTCTTAGGTCTGATTGACGACCTTTCAGATAAAATCATTTTGAAGACAATAATTAAGTTAACTCATATGCTAGAGTATTTTTATGTCTATTAAAACTAGTAATATAACTTTGCTTCGTTTATTAAGCTCTTTGTATTGGAGGACAACTTCGGAAGTTTACTCTTTTTCATTCCTTGAGAGGGACCGTCTAAAGGCAATCCTCATCAACTTTGGTTAACAATTGTCTAGCTCTTGTATAGGTTCATGCGTTGATTGTAAGTTATTCGTTTGAAGGTTTCCAGAGATATTGACATCTCATGCTTGCAAACGATATCATGCGGTTCTTCCATCATTGCAAAATTCAGAGTTGAGACAGGACGTAGGGCACAGCAAAATCGGAAGAAATTTGGAGCACAAAAAGCCTCAGTTGTCAGAATATCCCACGCAAAGCCAAGTATACAACATGCGCCGAGTTATGCCCCTTTCCTCCCAAAGAGTGGGTCCCATCTTCAAGTGAACATCATGTTTCTATCTTGGCGACGCGATTCCCAGTGCCTCTGATCCAGAGTCATAGCCATCTCTGAGGGTCAATAATTTATGAAAACCATCCCAAGCTGATTGTGTTCCTCCCTATATCCCGCGTTGATTTACATTCTCTATGACGTGGGGTTGGGGTTCATCTATTTGCCGGTCAGCGATCTCTGAAAACACAAGAGCATTTCTTATGGAAGCGAAATCTGTACCTTCCGCTTGCCTCCAGTCATCGTGACGTTGACAAATCGACGAGTGTATGTTATTCTCTTCTTGGCGCGGCCTTTGGGGGTCTTCTTCTTCTCTTGCGGCTCAACCTAACAGGATCAGGAGATTAGCTAGCTTTCTTATTGGGCATTGTCCGAAAAGAGTCCATGTTGCGATTTGAAGTCCGCCAGATGTGTTCCTAAAGTACATCCTGCACTCCCATCGACTCATCGGGCTTGGCGTACCTTTGGTGTCTGAGACTTGACCTTTCCAGCACGAGCGAGAGCTAAAAGAGAGTATTAACAATAATTTTTATTAAAAGCAAAAAATAAAACTATTTTCTTACATCCGTGAACTTTACCCATGATTGCGGTTGGTGGGTGTGAAGTTTGAAGAGCGTAGGTCGAGAAAAGAGGTCTGGTAGAGGTGGCGAATCGCAAGTCAGTCAGGGTTCTAGTTTGAGGAGTGCAGTTGTCGCAAAGACGGGGATGATGCCGTTGAAGACTTCGCAAGAAAGTAGGTTGGAATCGATAGACTTACAGGTCAAGTGGAGCTGTAGGTGGCTGTAGGTGGCTGTAGACGCTGATTGAGATTCGAAATTCGCTGTGGTCGAGTCCGGTAACCGAGGATGAGTCAGCTTCCGATGATCAGATAAGATAGACCCGCGGATACGAAAGGCTGGATGCCATCCTTGAATATTGATCGTAAGCATGCTATATTCGACTTTAATAGAGAGATACAATCGTTAATCACAGCATACATGGTGGCTATTCTCCCTAAAATTAATTGTCCCACCTCGAAGGCATCTTGGTGGGTGCACGCTGAATATGGGCATGTGTGGCGTGTTATCTGAGCCCCTCGGCCAACCGCAGATCTCTCCACATCATGATACATCACTTCTGATCATCTCCATAAGTTCGGTTCCTCTCATATCAACGCAATCATTCTATTCACATTCCTATCTGTAAATAGTTAGCTTAGCCACTGCCCCAAGAACAACCTTCTCTCCCATTAGTACATTTCAAGCATCGGCTATTGCTGAAAACGCGCTGCGAAGATGCGCTTCTCAGTAGCTTCTCTACCACTTCTAACATCCCTAGTTTCAACCTCGCCACTGCCACAACCTCAATACATCTTCTCTAATCCCTCTCTTGATGTTCAAGCAGCCTACCGCATACCCACAGTCCACGAGTCTGCCATCCAGGCCCGCCGTATCCTCCATCTCGAAACCATCGGTACGCTCTCGACCATCTTCCCGTCGGCAAGCTTCCCATCTATTACGGAGGACCGTCCTGCAGATGTTAGCGGTGCTCCAATTGGGCTGATGGATTACTTTGGCGACTGTGAGCCCAATACAGGCAATCCCACCATTCTAGCTATCAGCATTGCTACCAGTTTCAAGAACGTTGCGGCTGGAAGCAATATCACGCTCTCGCTACGCTGGCACCCACCTTTCTCGCACTTCAAGCCTCCTAGGCATATCAGTGCCGCCTCTCTCCCACGATTCTCACTTGTTGGGCATTTGGAAGAGTTAAACCAGGCTGAGGCCGAGAGCCAGGGCGTGGCTAAGTGCTTTGTGAAGCATCATCCTGATGCCGCGGCGTGGTTGCCCGGGAACAAAATCCACGAAAGCAAGTGGGTTCGGTTGGTCGTGGAGGAAGTGTACTGGATTGGAGGCTTTGGTGATCGCGCGTATATTGGATGGATCCCGTTAGAGGAATGGAAGGGCGTTACGAAGGACGAGGTTGAGAAGTGCAGACTCCCCGGGGAAACGAAAGGTTGGAATTCCTGGTGGTCAATTTTCGGGTCGGGATCGGAAGAGAACTCTGCTTGGGAATTGTAGAACTGCTTATCTGGTTAGATTCTACCGAATTGACTATTGACGGCGACTCGGTGCATATCACGATCTCCTGATTTCATCTCGGCTTTTGGAAAGGCATATGACAGCTTACAGCGGCATCGTGGGATCCACATGGCAGCATACAAGCATATCCTTTGCAACTCCAACTTCAATATCAACAATTCTCCGACCGGGGACTGCCTGACTGTCTTCCATCGTTTCCATCACTAAACATCTACAGCGTTCAACCCTGTAAATCTTCTGACCGACGTCGCACAGTACATCTCCGATCCTTATTAAACTTCCCACTCCTCCGCCCCATCCCCTGCCCCTCACACAAGCTTTTCCAGAACACCCTAACGCAGCTGCGATCCGTAGCTCCGCCCCCTTTCTGTATGCCCGCTGAGCTGTTCCACGACTGCATCCCAGGCCAATGTCACCAGCAACCATCATGCTACATTCGTGTAACCAGCCCATCCCAACTGCCAGCTGAAGTCGTATTCCCGAGAGGAAATGTCAAATGTCAAATCCCAAGTATGACCCCTGCACGAGCCTCTCCTCGCCCACGTTGCAGCGGGAGGCCTAAATCTCCCAAGCGCAAAGCAAATCTGCCCCAGGCATCGCGCCGTGTGACATGACGTGCTGCCGCCCTGTTTGAGCACGGCAATTACCTCGCACTGCCGTATGTGGAAACGAGGCTGTGGGGGGCCTGAGCGGGAGCGGATGGGCGAGCTTCCGACAGAACGAGTAGCAGCATCACCGGGCGTCTTTTCTGTCTTGGAGAAGAGGCGCAACGGCTGCAGAAAATAGGAACAAGCAACACTGCATGGGAGAAAAGCGTGCGGGATGTGATGGGCATGCGTGTGCACGCACAGCATCAGGTACGAAGCACACCCAGCGCCTTTATCACAGGCTGCGGCGCCGGGCGGCGCGATACAGAAAATTCAATATGGGCATGTCATTGTTGTAGATAGAATCTCGTACAGATACACCAGAACACGTGTGCCGAAAGTTCCTTTTTGCGACGGGGACTGCAGCGGCCCCCGTCAGCGATCGATGCATCGATCGGCCGCTTGCCTCTTCGTCTTTTTTTTTTCTTTTCCTTTCCCTTTCTTTTTCCAATGTTACCCATCCCTCGCGTTTTAAAAAGTGTGCGCGGGTTTTTTTGGCAAGCAAAGTCCTGCAGGATCCGCGCGGGATAATTTTCGCAACGTACACCCGCGTGTCTCTCGCCCGCTCGCCGACCCGACCCGACCCGTTTTTCCATTTGTTTTTCGGCCGACTTACTTTTTAACGGCCGCGTAGGCGAGGATGTTTAAACTTTGCTGCAAAGCACGGTTGCCGCGCTCTCGTTTGACAGGCGCCGCCGCGCTGGGCTCCCTCGCCCACTCAAAGGGCTCGCGGCCCCGCGAGGGAGATGAGGTTGCGCACACCAGGATGTCACTGCGCAGCACGCAAGTCTCTTAGCTGCGATTGTGTTTATTGATTGTCGATCATCAAGGCGAGATTCGGACGCGTGCAGCGAATGGGCGCCTGCGTGGTGCACTTGAGGGTGCTGGGCGAGGGCGCCACAGGACTGCGCGACGGGTTTTGGTTTTTGAGTCGTGTAAGAATAGACGGCGTGGCTTGAGAGACACGCGGACGCCAAAACGGCGGTGGTGGACTTCATTGCCGGAATCGGGTTGCCGGCGGTTGCATGAGCGAGTGATGGTGGACTGATTTGGTCGCCTAGAGACTTTTGAGTTAATTGTGTGAATTCAGGGTGTGAAGCTAGCTTTGTGTAGCTTTGGCGCAAAAACAGGCTACTGTGGTCTCTCGGCGGTCTTTGCAACTGGTGAGGAGTTGGTGCTGGTTGATTTCGATCTTCGGGGAGGCGTTCGGGAGTTCTTAGGAGCAGGTCTTTGTTTTTTTGCCAACGTGTGATAGCGATCCGAAACGTTGTGGGGCTACAATACTAAGTAAGCGCATTATTTTTATGGTTAATGGTCGGATCGTAAGTTGGTGAGTGCCCGATTTCGTAAATCTTGGAACGACTCAGAGATAGTTGTGAAATTTGTACGAATGCCTAGATTCCACCTTTAAAGCTTGTAACTTGAAGTATATTGTAACCATTTGCCATGTGGAAATTTTGGCTAGCGTCGCTAGCTTGGATCTCAGAAAACGCCGACCGTTTAAGTCAATGGCGAGTCGGTGGAAGCAGAGCAAATGCAGTTCAGCCACCAGTATTAGACAGAGCCACAGCGAGGTTGATTCAAATCGAATAAGGATATGAGTCGCCGATCGAGGCCCTGCAATTTTACTGTAGACCACCGGTCTGAAGCCTATGTTGTGGTGCGACCGTCTAACGGGAAGTACCTTTTATACTAGAGCCAACTCTCCAGTCTCGAGCACGGCATCAGCGATTCAATCAGGCGGTGGACTTCCTTTTTGTCATCAGGGGCTCCTCCACTACCATCCATTGGATATCGTTCCGGCCCAGTTCAGGGTACGATTCAGGTACGAAAAACTACTGTAAGGCGTTGCTTTTGAGTATGCTAGCACGGTGCCGCGAAGAGTCGATTGATTGCGAAAGTGGCATTTTAGTGGAAAAACGATCAGAACCGATCCTAGAATATTGTTACTTAGTACTTCTTACTTCCAGCTAGTCGCGTTTTAAATCTTAGAGCTCACTTACAACGCTCATAATGAAGAGCGGATGCCATTATTTTGAGTTCGCAGGCTTGCCTCTAGCCCAGACTACGCCGCTGCCCGATGCTGTGAAGTTAACCCAAGCGACAAAATGACGATTTCCTGATATCCCGTTCTTCAACCTGCGGGCATTCACGAGAGCCTGCTGTGATTCTGGTTCAAGAGTGGAGGGAGCCTTCCGACCGCAAGGCAGGGCCTGCAGTATTTTTGGAGCATTGCTGCAGTGAATCCGACAATCTTATCGTCCGCGCGTCACTATTAAGTCTCGAAGATATTTTTAGTAATCTCGAGTAGATGACGGATCGCATTGTGGAAAGGAAATTAGGAGCTATCGGGCGCGATTTGGTCGTCAGCGTTGAATGGGCGATCGTTTGGCTTGATGCCTGCGCATAAGACGGATGATCGCCCTTGAACCCAGGCTATTCGTAATTCTCCCGTCGATGGAACAATAAATCGCGATAATATTCATCTGTGAGAGTTCGTGGATCTGGTTTCCGGATCTGAAACCTCGACTTAATCAGTCGCTATTATCCAGAGCTTTGACCTCGAACGAGAATGGCACTCACCGGTAATTAACACGACGACTCTGAAATTTCCCACCCATTACAGTTACTGAATCAGGGGGGTCAGCATCAGGGATGACCCGTGGTCGTTGGAATTGAGATCGAAATGAGTGTTTCCTTACAGGTCTTCAGCATTAGAACTGTTTATGCGGGAACCCCTAATATACACTAGAAGTAGAAGTAATGAGCGTGATGGCCCAGCACCATTGCTAGACCGTTACAGATTGTCTAGATTTAGCAGCTTAGGAGCGAAAGAAACTCCATGTTTTGGAAAGTCCAAGTTCAGAACGGAGAATGAAGTAGAGTTGTCGCGAGCATGATCTCGCGACATGAATGACAAAAGTCTGACCCTAGAAAACTGAACACAATAACGCCTTAGCATGCGGAGGTATGCAGTACAAAACGCCTTCCCTGTCCAAATTACTGTGCAGATGGTATAAAGCTAGGCACCAGTATGCCAAAAACGAACGACATAAACATCTTTCATCAGAGAACCCGCTTGCTGCGAACCATTTTACGCCACCTAACGCCGTTACGAAACTTCCTCCCTAAGGCTCCTCCTCAGGCCTCCTTTCGTCATGATCATGATGCAGTAATCGGGGTATTAGCAGCGGCATGGCAGCCACGCTCGTGCCGTTTCATGTTGCTGCGCACGCTGAATGCCTTGCCACATCCAGGTTGCGGACACTTGTAAGGCTTTTCTCCTGTGTGACTGTGGCTGTGGATGCGTAAGCTGCTCGGCCTGGAAAAGGCCTTGTTACATGTCTGGCAGATGTAACGGTCTTGCGATTGGGGAAACGCCGCTTGGCTAGAAGCGCTGATATAGTGATGATGCTGCCATAAGTTGGATGCGTTGGCTGAATTTGGTGCGACAGGCATGGGCATCGGCTGTGGTGGGAAATTCGAAGGAAGTGGACGCTGTTGGTACATCCCCGCTGAAGTATATGGGTGATTTTCAGGTGAGTAAAACGATGTTGTAGATGCTCCGCCAGGAGATGAAGCGTATGGTGATGGATCATACGGAGAAGTGTTATATGGTGACATGGAGGATTGCGATGGAATAGAATGACGTTTTAAAATGGGTGCAGACGCAACGTGCTGTCGTTGCTGGTGCGGCTCCATGTTGTTTAGAGATTGGCCCAGATAATACGGCTGAGCCGATATCGAAGATGGGGTGGATGTGGAGGGAGACTGATTCCCGTCAACGACGGAGTCCGGTTGCATTGGAGGTGTCGGTGGTAAGGTCATTTTGGGGTTGCTCACGATCGTTGGACCGAAAGCTTGCGGTACCTGATCTAATCGATTTTCTAAATGATCAACAGAGATGCCGTTCTGCTGCTGTTGCTGTTGTGTCTGTGATGGTTGGTGTTGTTGCGATTGACGTGGGCTCTGGCCGCCTAGATTTCTTGTCAGCGCTCTCAAAACTTAAGTCCGAAGAAAATAAAATTACCAGTTTCAGAGCTGCCACGCTCACCATCCGCAATTCCTAACAGACTCGATATGGATGGTAATGATGGTTTGCTGACTTCCTCGACAGGTGGCGATGGCGGGGACTGAGGTGCCCGCTGATATTGGTATTCCACCTGCTGATGGTTGGCGTAAGGGTTTGAGACAAGAGCCGTTGTAACGTCGGTGTGAGGATGGTATACTCGACCTTGCGGCTGGGCGTAGAAATTGGAGTGTTGGTGTTGGAGTTGACGATGATCGTGCGCCTCGCGATCCCTCCCGCTGCCGTGCACCATGCTAGCAAGCTGCATAGCTCATAGAAAGTGTCACGACAGTCTGCGTAACAGGACTGCTCCGCAGAAGAAGATCAGATAGGGCAGACAGTAGAAGAAAAGGAAGAGACAGAGGAAGAGGGGCAGAAGAAGCTCAAGCACGAAAGCAACCAGGACTGAGGTTTGGGCTGGAAAGCGGGAACAACACCTCGGGCCAGTACGTAAAGCGTTCAAGTATCTTCTCAAGGCGAAATCAAGCACCAGCGCGCGGAGACCAAACCGTTGCCAGTAGGGTGGGTCAGACAGGCGGCGGCCCCTGTCGAGACAATGACGGGCAACGTCGAGGAGGCGGAACGTTATAATCTGGAGAGCTGGGCGCCCACTTGTTCGCAACGGTAATGCAGATGATAGTCGAGTACAGTTAGGCTTGCCTTGCTATGGTCTGTTCGCACGTCGGGCAGGGACGGAGATCCGCTCACGGATCCTAGCCTGGCAATCTATACTGCACCGGCTATCGAGCTCTTCGGGGAATGAGGCGTGCAGGGGAGCCCACGGACAGGTAATGATGCGCTGCAGATCAGCCAGGACAGCGGTCGAAGCTGCTTGACGGCGGCTCCCACGAGTCCAGCGTGACGGATAAATTCCTCGGCTAGAACTGAAGTCGTGCGGGAGACCCTGGAGCATCGGCGCAAGCCCAAAGGGAGGCGTGGAAATGGCGACGGCCAGCACGCCAGCCGCAACAGCCAACGACGACCAGATTTCTGCTAGTCGTGTTGACGGCCTGGCACTGTGCGGCTGCGAGCTAGGCTGAAGAGGATACGAAAATTCGGCACCTGAACGAGTGATGCGATCTCAGGCGGTCGAGTGGTCGGGAGGATCGATCGACGCAAGCACTGCTCTCCCAGAGGGCTCCTCGTACCTGATATCCCACTGCCTCAGGCTGCCACAGACTGCCACGCTGGGTGCACACGATCCACCACGATCCCAACGCACGCAGCAGGACTCGCAACGAAATGAAAGGCCTGCAGTCCAGAAGAGACGGGCTGACGAAGGATTACGCACTATTTCGGATTGGCGCGTTCGATAGGCAGGGCACGCAGAATACGCAGGGGTGCGAGCAACTGCTGGGAGCGACGAAGTGGTTCTGAGGACACGAGATGAGAGAGACTTGGAAAAAGTGATACAGCCTTCGCACGCTTTAAAGATCCTAGCCCCCTCCTTGTCATATCACCTGGAGTGGGCAAAGGAATGGTTTTATTGTGCTATGCCACGCCAAACAAGGCTAACGCGGCCATGGAGCAAGAAGACGAGAGAGGCGCGGAAGGCGCTGGCTAAACGGAAGCTATCTATTGATGTCGTTGGTCCAGCGCGCCTTGTGTGCAGAAGGCACGCTGATCGACCTCTCACTAGAAGGCTTTGGAATCCTCCGAGCGAACGGCTAGAGGGTTCTGGTGACGATGATCCGCATGGCTGATCTGAGGGTGCCGCTTACTTTTTTTTTGGGCCAGTAGCAGCCCGTTGCGGCTTGAACACCCCCCAGGTTTGATGACCACCACCTCCAGCACCACCACCACTTGACACGGCTCCATCGCCAGACCGAGCAGGTCGCAACTCGCAGGCTGCGTATGGCCTCACCATGCAGCACCGCACCTCCCTGACTCGCTGCCGGGACCGCTGCCGGCGCCGGGCCCGAGGGAGGGCACGCCGTCATCACGCCCCAAACCGCCCACTTGCTCTCTTTCACCACGGAGCGTGCAGGAGGGTTTGCACTCATGCGTTTCAAGAGACAGGAGTGGTAGCCAGAGCAAGCAAGGAGGCAAGCGCGGGAAGCAAAAAGGGTTCGCTCGTGCTGGGCTAGCACCGAGGGAGGCAGCCGTCTCCGTTCGTATTTAGCTAGGACGACTGCGACGAGAGTGGATGATCCGCGAGCGTGGATGGCGGCGTTCAAGCCATGTCTTGGCCCAACTGTCTGTGGAGGATCTCTGAACGTAGCGGGTCGATCAACGCAAGTGCATGCAGCTAAACCCTGGGAGCCACGTTGGCTGCTGTCACTTTTCTGTCTCTGTTGCCGACCTCCCCATCCAGACATGCCGAAACTCAAGCAACTCGCGCAAATGCCGTGGCCGAAGACGCTTGCGCCTGCCAGAAGACTACTATTACCAAGTGCCAGGTCCTTGGCAGCTAGCTGGATTGAAGATGCACTCCTCCCGTTGGAGAGGGAGAGTCAGTGCGGAGTGCATTGTAGCGAGCCACCGCGATGGGAGGGGGGGCATTATGGATCTGCGATGGCCGAGTATCACCGTTCGTCACACGCAATCGGATACGCGGCCAAACCCCACTGTCGGGGCCGCGAGGATAAGTTCTTCTACTGCCTCTGGCGACGCCAAGTGGCCTTTAATATGAGCTAGAGGGTCGTCTTGTGATCGGAGGAGAGGCGGTCAAGAGGGTACAAAGGCGCCAGAGTGCCAGATGCCAGACTACCACATTGCCAGACTGTTGGTTTCCCACATGCTGCACTTGACAGTTTTCAGAAGCACATGACGGAGGGCGCCGTTCCCAATACTCGTATTGTTTTTTTGAGGATCGGTGCTGGCCACGCAGCCCGCCAGCAAAACTTGGCGAGCCAGCACCAGCAGCAGACGAGTGGACCGGAAGTTATCAGATGGGGCAGGTGGGCAGATGGGCAGATGGGCAGATGGGCAGATGGGCAGATGGGCAGATAGGCAAGATGGGACAGAATTCCTGTGACATGGGATGGCTGCCGCCTTTGCAAAGCATGTCCCGACACCCCGGATCGTGCATCTCTCTGTGGAGATGACACAATCAATGCAGCCACGGCTTGGGGCGCGTTGCGCTCAACCCGAAGCGCGGATATTCTCGTCGACCCCCGCACACGAGCCTGCAAGACCGGACATGCAGGCGTAAAAGCGCGCAGGCGCGCTGGGTGCCAGCACTCCACTGCGCGGTGATTGGAGGCTTTGGGGCCCCCGGAAGCCATTCGAGGCCATTAGGCGAGTCGTCCCAGCAGCGGCGGTCGAATGGCGGAGCAGCAGTGCAGCCTGACGAAGCGGACATTTTGCTTAAGGGTACCGTGCATGATCTTCCGGGAGACGCTCATGGCCTCGCGGTGGACGGGCGAGCATGTGCAAGGATAGCCATGGACGGGTGGGCGGCTTCCCCTGTCGTCCCTGACGGGTCAAGCTTAATCACAATAATACGGAATGGAATCTTCGCTGCGGAAGCAGATCACTCGCTACCCGTGAAAAAGAAGCCCAAAAGGCTCTAGAAGGCTTTTGGTGTGACCCACTACGAACCCTGCGTATCTCCACAGCCCTTCATACTTTTTCATAGCCCTTCATACTTTTTCATAGCCCTTCATACTTTTTCATAGCCCTTCATACTTTTTCATAGCCCTTCATACCTATTCTCCATAACTCCCACCCGTTTGTTATGGCTTTGTTATTTATGGCTGTGCTCTGACAGCTTATGCTTATATCCCGCCTCGACATCCCACCGACCCAGCAGTAAGTTAACGGCAGGCGACAGTTGGTGCTGTCCACTCAACGCCGCGTGCCGGGCCCGGTCTGCTAAATCAGGCATTCTGCCGGCATCTGGCGGCATAATACCGCCTCGAAGGAATGTTGGTTTTTGTTCACCGCGAGACGACAGCCTCGGCGCACGACGGCTAAATAAAACAATGCAGGTGCGCAGTTCAGAATCTCGTACGACAGAGCTGAGAAAGCGGAGAGAAGCTAAGAAAGCTAAGAGAAGCTAAGGAAGCTGAGAGAAGCTAAGAACGCTTTCCGGCTTTCCCACCTTCCCGCCCCCAGGGTTTGATATTCTGTGATTGGCGCCCACGGGCAAAAACCAAGACTCACGATCTGCACGCTCCCCCTCATCCTCCGCATGCGCTACACTCTTTTCTTCCGGGGTGGTCCATCCCACCAGAAGGACTCACTTACACGCATGTTGTACTTCCCGTGCTTCGTTCCCTTGCCACACGGCGATCATCCCGGTACCAGTTGCTTGAGAGTCCGCCCTTGGCTGCGACGGAGCTTGGCCAAGGCTTCAAGATTCCCACTGCACATCCCAGATGCGGCTTGCATCTGAGGGACGACCCCGCTGTGAGCATGCACCGATCGAACTCCGATATGTCGAGATGTCTTCAACATTTATTGTTGAGATGCACTCACTCGCGCTCTCACGCTCTCTCCTGCTCTGGCTCCCAGGTGTCTAGCTCTCGCCCGAAGCCATCCGTTGTTGCCCTGTCTCCAGCATATCGCCCGTGCCAAAACCGATCGATTGCTGTCCCAGCCATCACCCTGCGCGACAAAGCCATGTCTGAATACGACCGCGCCCAGCTGGAACACGGGGATATCGTCGCATGTCGCATGAAACTCATTTCGGCGCTTCTCACAAAGATTATTCATGCTAACCCTACCACGTTAAGGATAAAGTGAGGCTGACAATGCCAACAGTTTAGCTCGACGGAAGGCCCGAAAGCACCCGGACAAGCACTTGGACAAGCAACATGCGTGCTGCTTCAATCAGAAAATCGACGAGATTCCAGCACGCTCCCTCTCTTGCACTCTCCAGCTTCCTCTTTCGATTATTGGGTTACATGGCCCAGAGGCAGCCAATCGCTATCGTTCCTCGACACTGGTTTGGGAACCCCTGTATGTAAGAGTGGTAAGTAATATGGACTTATCCTAACACTTCCACTGCTCGTTTCCACAAGGCTCTGTGGTTAATAAGTCAAGCTTGCCCTATGGATGCGAGATTGCACCTGTTAACCGTTTCGCCAGTTGTGGCTGTCACAACTAGGACTGGCCTGTCAAGCCTGTCCGTGAATTTTCTTTTTCTCGAAGTATTAAAGTCCTAACCAATGCAAAACCCTCTGTTCACTTCAATCGACGCGACCTACGATAGAGAAACGACCTCCGTTGTCGGGCAACTGGCTGCCTTACCCTACGCAACCTTCACCATACGCCTCGCTGCACGTTCATTTTGTCATAGATTGTTCAAATCAGCGCCTTCTACGAGATAGCCTTTGGCGTGGCCCGTGGGCCAGCTCATAGATCCGGCTGTCCGGACCAGCCGTTCGCGGCCGATGTGCGTCAGCAAGTCCTTTGCTCCTCCGCATGCTGTTCGTCCTGGCTGTTCACTCTGGGGTGTTGACTCAAGCCACACATCCTCCAGCGAACAGCAAGGCGGCCGCGGTGATATCTGGACTGGCGTGGCGTGGATCTGAGGTCAAATCCACTCTAATGCTCCAGTCCAAATCCAATACACCATACCTAAATAGGAATAGTAGTTACCTATATAGGCTAGCCCGTTATTTTGGATCCAATTGGCGCGAGTGTTCGTGCCGGTCCAAATAGATCACTGAGTGGCCGAAACCATGTCAGACCAGGCCTTTAAGGGTAGTCCGCGGAATGAACTTGTGATCACCGCTGCCCTGATCGACAGTGGGGTATGATGCAAGACCATCACTTATTCCCCAGTGATAGCCTTTAGAACAGCAGTTGCATATCCGATGGCTTCGATACATTCATTCCCAGTTTGGAGACAGTATCACCAAGTTGAAGGTAAAAATTAGAGCTCGCTAATCCGAGCGGCGGGCTCCGGTTGAGCACTGTGCCGCTCGAGCTTGTTTGATGCGATGTCTCGCGGATGGACGAGCCCTTGCTCCAGATCACAAGGCATGGGTAGGAGAGCTGAAGGAAAAACTCTACCAAAAGCAAATGCCATAGCACCCGAAGGGGAACCCAAGCGTCAATGGCCTCACTAAACGGGACTGACAATGTTGAGCATAACCTAACTGGTGAAAAACGGTCCAGGGATGGCTCAAGGCCATGTGCAACCGTTTTAAGGCTATATTCCGATGCTCATATTGCGCGTAACAAGGGCCCGGAGAGCTGCTGACGTAGATCCAACCCCCCACGAATGAAGGAACAAACTCGGTTGGCCAAACTACCTCCTGGAACGCCTCAAATGCTGCGCCAAGTCTCAGATCAGTCGGAGTCGCGCCTACTCGACTCAGCTTCTTTTCGGGCCAAGGTCACTCCCGCCCGGCCTTGAATCGACCCCAGCTACTGAGGCAACAACGATATGATGTGCCGTCGATACATAGCCTGCGTTGCCTGGTACATTTCAAGCCCCGGCTTTCTGCTACCCACGGACGTCTTAACCCTTTTTTACAGAAGATCCAGGACTTACAAGGGGCGGACTGATTAGTAGTTGGGCCGACAGCATTGCTGCCATGCAATTTGTACAGCCTTGTAATAGTTTTGAATTTCTGTTGTCTCATTTGAACAATGTCTTTTGAATCTTGGATCATCATGATTTCTCGAAATGATTTACATGTTCCCCTGTTCTTGTTGTTTAGAATGCTGGCATAGGTATAGCAGATCCTCAATATCACCCCATGAGTGCATAGGGATTTTCTCATGGTGTGTCAGACGTCTCACTGCTTGCCTTCACGGTTATTGAGCCACCATATCCGCGCCATCCCTCCATTCGATACTGTCACCCTTGTTTATACCCAGCGAGGTCTCTAACACGGTCCGCTAGGGCTAGTGTTGCAGAAAACACCCTAAGGAAGAACTTCGGATCCCTCTCTGTTGCCGGCGCAGTATCCTTTTTCGACTTCTGCAGCGTGGCTTCACAGGCATGATCGCTGGCAGGTTTTTCAGGACGCAAGACGTGCCTGATGCCCCGGAGGCATCCGAGAATTCGAAGAATGAAAATCACCAGCGCCAGACGGTACAGTAGACACCAGCATGTTGCAACAAATCTAGCAGGTTGCCTGGTCCTGTTTAGCCATGCTCATGGCGCTCTTCGCGGCAACGCACTATTCTATAAGCTCTCAGAATCGTACGACGTTTCAACACGCTCATTTTACCGGTAGGTTTTCAGTTGCTGAACACAACTACCTAGCTTTAGGATCCACGCATGCACACGCGCACTAAAAACAGAATATACACATTCCTGTGCCCTTGTGGCTGAGGAGATTGGCTTTGGTCACTCATACATATTCATTTAAGCTATCTATTACGACAAGTGCATGGCATTAAGCCGCCGCGAAGCTTCATATAAAAGTAAACAGTAGTGATCAGCTTATATTCATCTGACATAACATTGCATACTACTTTAAACACACTCCACTCACCTGACTCTGACACTCGATATGCTCGGTGACGTTCTTGGATGGCTCTGCTGCATGCATTGTCCTGCGGAATCAGGCATGAGACCAGCTATCATTGATTACGATGAGCGGAGAACCCGCGCGCCAGCGATCAACGGATATCAAACCCGTCACCGGGGCAGTAACTTCTCGCCCACCCTGCCAAGCGCTGCGCTCAAAGATGACTAGCCCCCAAGCCACCGCTTCGGTGCGCGGAAATAATCCCAGGGAATACGCACATCGAGACCAGAAACCGGCAAACGTTCTCAGCCACCCCTCGCTCCATCCCTCTCTCCCCCAGTCCTACTCAACACAGCAGGTCTATGACAGCCCGCTCCGTTTAGAGGCCCACTACTGCCCGCGCCACCCGCTCCTCAGCCTCCTGATTCGGCCTGTTCCGCGCCACCTGAAACGCATTTGGATCACCATTTCTGGCGGTTCTCGCCCATGGCCACGCTCGGAATCGTTGTGCCCACTGCTCGGAGTAGTTGTGCCCACTGCTCGGAGAGGGGTGAGGGCGGTGCTTTTTCTGCATGCGATCCTGGACGCCTAAGTAACGTGCCGCTGATCGGCACTTGTAGGAGCAGCAATTACGTGACCATCCCGAGACCGTTTTATTTCTTCTCCCTTTGCTTCCTCGTGCAGAGTAGCGCAGGCCAGCACGGGCTTTCTGCACCGTTCTATGGGGGATTTCTAGCGGGGGCTCACGGCAGCGGCCGTTTTGCCGCACAGTTCAGCGGCGCACTGGTGCTGGGTCTGAGACTGTGGGGAAGGGGGAAAGGGGAAGCATTCGAAATGGCATGACCCTGCCTATCGTGTCTCGTATCTTGCTGCTTAGGGGGGAGTAGAAGGTAGGAAATCCTACGGCTTCTTCTGAGGTCGCCGACTGGCCTTGTTTTTCGACCACGGCGAGGCGAATGGGGTCTCTTCGGGGCTGAGGGCAAAATATTGATATCAGGGATTTTGCGAGGCATACGGGTTCGAATAGGAGAGAATGCCGAGTTCAGGGGCGAGCGAGCGAGACTAAGAATAGAGGCGGACTCCTGTGATGCTGCTTGCAGAAGATGTCTGAGCTATATTTTATTTGAAATATATTCGGGGTTCAATTCATTTTCGGACTCAATATCTCACGTGTAGTGAGAAATCCCGGCTGCTGCGGAGAAGATATCTCTGGTTGAAGCAACGGAAAGTTTATTTTAGGAAAGCTGGGATTTATCCCTGAGAAAGGAGCATACGGGTAGCCTCGTATATGCTTTCTTTGTTCTAGACAGATGAAAATACGTTAATGGAATTGTGCAATTCATCTAGAGGAGATATTGTCTTTATTGGTGTTGTCATCTTTGAGAAGAGGATACGGATTTTGCTGCAAGGCTGTCCCTGCACTCATTACTCATAACAAACAGAATCGTAATCATACTTTCACTTATCTCGTATGACAGAAGAACTTGTTAAATGTGATATGGACGAAGTTCCGATTGTCTTTAGTTGACCGAAAAAGGCGGTTTCTGCAACTGTTTACACCAGTAGAGCTCATCGAATTCCGTTCACTAAACCAAGGAAAGGCAACTAACAATTTTCCAAAGTTGCACTCAGACCTTTCGAATAGATCTCAAGTTGCTTCAAGGCTCTGATGCTCAATCGTAAGCTAACAGTAAGCACCTAAAACTCAACTTCCGGTTCATTTCGATTCGCTATCGTAGCAATGTTCGTCATATTTCGAATAACAGAACATGCTTCATCAAAGCTCAGATTACCTTTGGATATCACCATCGTTAGATGAATAACTGACTAGATGAATAGCTAATAACAGAATGCAGCAGCAACTTCTCACTTCTTCTTATCAGCTTACTCTTTGACTTTCCACATATATTCTCGGCACTTCCAGAATCCTCGGAATCTCTCTCCTCTGTATTCGACCTCATATCTGTTAGCTTCCTACTATCTCTAATTTAATTTCACAGAGTCATTGCAAAAGGCTCTCCCGATCGTCACAACAATAAACTGCCTAAACGGCCACAGCCCTCCTCCGTACTCTCTTCGAGCCGTCGATACGCACAATAATGACCTGAATCAACAGAGTGTTTGAGTAAATAAACAAGAGTTGGAAAAGGCTGCGAATGGATTGTGTAAAAGAGCCAGTGCGATACCTTGTATATATGGAACAGACTGGCCGGAGAGGAGTTTCGATTGCAAGGAGAGAAGAGACTTGTTCTCCTTGTAGAGATTACAGGTGTGAAACGAGAAGGATTGTGCAAAGGGTTAAATACAAAATCCACCCTCAAAGTTTCATTTATTAGACCTCCGCCTACTATAAACCGAATCTACCTCCTGCTAGTTGGGGTTCTTTGGTCATCCCACTAAATCTCAGTTGAAAAGGGGGGAACATAGCGCGCTAAGTTTTAGGGGATTTCTAGAACCACCTAAGCTTGTTTATGACTTAGCATGTAGATTGGCGTTATACTATATTAAACCAATTGCCAAATTAGGTAGATAGGTGGAGGTCGAAACTCTGAGGGCGGATTTTGTATTTACCCCTTGTGTGAATTTGTGATTATTGGACGGCTTTTCAATTAACCAATGCGAGGAAGTATGTTCTCTTAGTTTAATGGGTTGATCTGTTTCTCTGCCGGTCGCTCTTAGATACGTTTAGGACTAAACTGAACTTCAACACTTGCATAGTAGCCACCCTCACTCTCAGATTCCATCAGCTAACGTAGATGACAGTCTTTCATAGAGATAGATATTACTACTCTACTCCATTGATATGACCTACCTGCTCCAATTGTTCATCCAAGACGAACTCCACCCCTCCCACGAACCACAATACTTACCTTCTCACTTCCATTCTCCTCACTCCCCCTCTCAAGGCCCATCCCCTCCCGAATTCGGCCCGCGATCCGGATACACGATCCCTTCCTCTGCAATTCCCTTCTTCCTCCCCGTCCTCGCACTACACGCGAAGCTCGCGATCTGATCGTTGAAGCTCCAGCCCTAAGCTCACCAATCCCCTCCTGCCCTATACTCAGAATCAGCCCGTTGCAGTGGCGATTGGACCAGAAGTCGCAGCGCGTGCCCGGGTCGGGCCACACCGACGAGATGCTGCGGTACCACGGCGCCTCCAGGTTAGTGCATGTGCGGTTGCCTGCGTTCGTGGTGTCGTGGTTGCACTGGCCTTGGAAGTCTTCGTCCAGGCAGTACGTTAGGGCGCCGAACTCGGTGGCGGAGCGGCGGGACGGAAGGGTTGGCTTACTGTGCGCGTTGGGGTCCGGGAGGTGAGCGGGAGCGGGGAGGGTGAGGGCGGAGAGTGTGGTGGTGATGAGGGTCGGCGTGGTGCGCATTTTGTTGCGGTAGGCAAGTGGAAGGTTTGGCTTGGTAATTTGTCGAGGTAGGATGGAGAATCTCGGCTTAAGAAGTTGTTTTTGAAATCGTTCTAGGTAGTGAGAATCGTGTTTCGACACACGATAGGAGGTGATTTCTTATATCAGGGCTCCAAATCAGACGGTAATTGTCCCGAAAAAGGCTCAGCATTAGCTTCTTTGTCTTATTGTCTAGTTATCGTCTGTGTACTTGATATTACAAGTTCTTTGTTCATGCCATTGCTAAACAAAGACATCCCACAGTCCATTGTCTCGTGGTTTGACACTGCCTCGTACAAAGGTCTGTAACCTTGCTTAAACTAGACTAATGAGGACAGTGTTGCTAGGTCTCAAAAAAAAAGCACGAGTAAATCCAATTGTAGAGAGGGATAAGATAAACTCAAAGAGATGGCGTTGGCCATGGTTTATGAGTGGGCTCTTGTGTATTGTTTTCGTCTTCTGGATTGGGCATGTGCTTAGGAGATGGAGATCGAGGGACGATGTTTGCAGCACTTGAGCGGAGTCCTATGAAGTAACATAAAGAGAAGGTGCGGATACAATTAGAACTTCAGCTACTCATCTACCCACCCTGTTCATATGATCGGGGAGGCAGCAAACTAGAGGAACAGGGAGTTATTATAGGACCATGCTTGTATTACATTTCATTACGGTACCAAAACAGTAGTTATTCATCATCATCTATATCTGGGCCTATGCCTTCCCGATCCTCAAACACCATGAATTCTCCGGCTTCGTCTCCCAAGATATTTAGCCATAATTCCTTTACTTCACCTAACATGGAGTCATCAAATGCGAGATCCGAAGAGGATGGCGAAAATTCTAAGATCTGTCCACTAGCCGACGATCTCTCTGAAACAGAGGACGACTGCAGATGATGCGCTGCTCCTGAGTGTTGCTTATATCGGATAGACCAAAGAATGGTTGGAGTTGGCTGCATGTCTACAACCTGTAGAAGAGACTTGACGGCTTGCTCAAGTAAGACGAAGCCCAATTCACTATCTAGGGCAACACTAGCATATAAGACACCTAAATTCTCAATTAGTACCGTCTTAAGACGAATAGTGAGGGTAGGTGTGTATGAAAAGGCCCAAATCAGGTTGTCAGAGATATAGATCGTCAATGAAGTTCAGACAATGTAGATAAGTATTCGTAAAATCAATCATCATTTAGGGCAAATAGAAGAAGCGAGGTTAAGAAGTGGAAGAAACTTACTTTGTCCAACTGGACACTCGCCGGTGTCTCCTGAATGTATTAATAGATGAACAGGTGGCAGTTCTTCCTGATCCGAGCTCTCGCCAAGAGAAAGACTTCCAAAGGGAAATACTATTACAGCGCCTGCAGGTTGCGGGGCTCCTTCAGCAAGAGCTGGGAATAAAGGCTCAAGGGTGGAAGAGATGATAGTGACAGATTTACAAACTGCAGGCAGGTCTCCCGAATCTGAATAGGTTTCTGGCCTCCAGGCTTGCCGGGCATAGAATGGCTGTAGATCATCTCCGAGACCAGCAATCCACCGTGTTGTAATGGCTTCACCATCTTGTAGGTGAACCTTAAGCTCAATTGGCTTTTGGGCATCACCTGTAGGCTCATTATCTTGAGCGTCGATGCTTTCCGGGCGTGCAAAACCTTTTCCAAGCACATAGACCGCTCCCCCCACAGCGCCAGCACGACATGCAACTTGAGCAATTTCGGATAAGCCTCCCCATTTTGGAACAACGGACCCAAATCCAGGGCCATACATGCCAATGGAACGCAGGTGTCGTGAAATACGACGGAGGGCAAACTCTGTAGTTATGCGATTAGGCGCAGATGGGGACAATGTCAGTGCTATGACAGGAGCTTGCAGCGCAACAGGAAAGTTGAACTGTTCGGAGAGGAAGGCCGGAAAAGGCTTTTCTCGATGCTCTTCCCAAACCTCGGGTTGATCTTCGAACTCTGCAATAAATCTTAGGAACTTCATAAGGGCTCGTTTCGCTTTGAAGTCTAAACTTTGGTCGGCGAATATGTCTTCTCGTCCGCTTGGCACCTTGATCAACATTCCCTGACCGTTGTTTGCTCCATCTGCTGTTTGCCCCGAGCTGGAAGCATCGCCGACTCCACCTTTCGAGGAATATACCCACCAACTTCCAATAGCTAAGAAGTCTAGCTGGCGATAAATCTTAGACGAAACAAGTATTGGCAATAAGGCAGATCGCGCGTAGATAACCTGAGGAGACAGCGAGAGGTTGTAAGCTCGAGAGAAGGATAGCTTCGGGGCATCAGCCTCTGGCTGTTCCTGGGAAGATTGCGAAATGGAGACGTTCGTGTAGAGCGATCTCAAGGTACCATCTTACTGTGTCAGTTTAATAGTCGTGAATGTGTTTCGACACAGATGTACCTTCAACTACGTTCTTCGACCAATCCTCAGCCTCTTGTAGGCTGAAGGCAGCCTCGGTTCCTCCATAATAGTTATTCTTGTCAATATGTAGCACTCTTCTACCCGAGCGGGACAAGGCTCTTCCATGAAAAGCTGCGTCAGTCAGAATTTGCAGACTTCATATTTGCCAAAGTAATGAGCAACTTACAGGGCTAGAAGAGACTGCTTTATGCCGGTGCCTACAATGAGAACGTCCCAGTCTGTGCCATCTAGAGTTTCCATGGCGAATGTGTTTAGAGGTGAGGTCCAGCCAGAGAAAGTTCTTGTAGAAAGTTCTAGCGAGAATGACTAAGCAACAAGTGCAATTTCAGAACGCCGATTTCAACTTTTCCTGTATCAACACGCACGTAACAGCAGTTTTCTTCTTCATGGGTTATTGTGAACGCGGGGGGTCTTCAGTGACTCTCTCTCTGCGTGTAAGACTGAGATTCGTCCTGTATCTACTGCTCTGGATTTTGCGTGAAAGAGCGGCTCGTTTGTGACGCTACATATGATTCCTTTCAAGCACAACTGTCATCTTGTAGGTTACGATCCTTAAACATTAGCCAATCTCACGCAAAGAACTAACTTTAGGCCTATTCAATCTTGAGGGCCTATCTCAAGTTGTTCATCATTGGAGTATTATGCTACTTGAAGAAAAAGGTCCTCAGAGATTGTTGAACGCCGGTTCAGTGTGATCATGGCCGCCAATCTACTTTCCTTCGGATCGTTTGGAAGGAGAGCATGGGAATCTATTTATGCTAGTTCTATCTGATCCATACCACCTTCGTTGCAAAAGTCTGGAAATAGATACCAGATGCCGTTGCACTTAAAGCTTTGCAAGCACAGCTTCAGCTCCGGAAACCTAGTGTAGGTGAAGTTAGCATATGAACAAGGGGTTGTTCCCCGGGTAGGATAATTGGTTTGGAATTACCGAAACTTCGCCTGGGCCCTTTTCGTTCTCAGCGTAGATGACCTTGCCATCATCGAAGATCATTGCCCAACGGCCATTGCGGTCGCCCATTCCTGCTGGCCAACCATATTCCTTAGAGAAGAATGTCTTTGTATCGCTTAGGAACAACTGCAACGTATCTCATCAGCCACATTTCCTTAGTCGCAGCTAACGGGTATGCGGTCTTGGGCGAAGCTGCGGCAACTTACGAGATCGTCGTCCTTGACACCATTGACTTTGCCCCATGCATTCATGACCCAGGCATCATTTGATGCGATGACGGCTACAATATCAACGCCCTTCTGCTTGAAGGCCTTAAGGTTCTGAATGTAAGGGGGAATATGGCGAGCTTGGCAACCAGGAGTGAATGCACCTACGCGAATTGAGGTGTCAGTATCTATGCATATGCAGTAGAAAGCATAGAATGACGAACCTGGAACGCTGAAGAGAACAACCTTCTTGCCCTTGAATTCCTTGCTGGCGTCGTACTCTTGTGGACGGCCACATGCAGTAGGGTCGTCATCGGTAATTGGAGCCCAACTATGATAGACCTGTCAGGCAAACCTAAAATACAGCCATTCCGATGCCTGAGGACGTAGATGCCTCTGCATGTCAGCCGCCTGTCAGGCGGCTACCGGCTGAGTACCTGTGGGGAATAGCATGGTGGAGGAACTCACTCGAACTTGACCCCATCAGGGAAAGTATCACTGACTTTAAGAGGTGCCATTTTTGATTCGTGAAATTGATTGATTGTGAGGGATATTATTCTGTTTGATTGACTGAGGTGCGAGGAGTTGAAATTGCTAGGAAAGATAAACACGGTTGATCGGTAGGTTAAAGAAGTTGTTGCAGGGTGGGGTGTTTGACAAAGCTGCAAGGGCCTCGAAGCAGCAGTGGAGGGGTCTGGTGGGGCGGGAAGCTGCGTCACCTACCCGCGGCCGCGGAGATCAACGACAGCTGCACGCTCTGCGCGAAAGGTGAATAAGCTTACAGGAGGACTTCTTTTGCACGAGGTTGACAAATTGACAAATTCTTGGTATGGAAAATACGATGTGCTTACATAAATTTGATAAGTGTATTTCTGACGTAATGGCTCGCGGTTGAGGGTACACATAAAAGATTGCATGAAGGTGTAGCATTGGTAACCAAAAATAGTCCTACAACAAAACCAGAACACTAGCTATACCACCATGTCTCTGAATCCACCATTCACCGCAGATACAGCGCAGCAGAAGGTTAAGAAGGCTCAAGACCTTTGGAATACACAGTCAGATGTCTTCCATTCTTACTATTGCTTAAGCTGACGAACAGCAGGGACCCTAAAACCATCGCCAAAGCATACACTCCTGACAGCATCTGGCGCAACCGCTCGACTTTCCTCTCTGGAACCCAGGCAATTGAGGAGTTTCTCACCAAGAAGTGGAACAAGGAGAAGAACTACCGCCTCCGCAAGGAACTTTTCGCCTTCACAGACAACAAGATTGCTGTACAATTCTGGTACGAGTATCAGGATGCTGAAGACGGCATGAAGTGGAAGCGTTGTTATGGCTTAGAAGATTGGACTTTTGCTGAAGATGGTAGGATGCGCAAGAGGCAGATGAGTGGCAATGATGTCGAGATTTCCGAGACTGAGCGTTGGTATACGGAGGGCAATGATGTTAATGATGTAGAGATTAGTGAGGCCCACTGGTAGAGCGGCTTCCTTTGAAAAGATGTTCCTGCGCGTAGCTTTGGGTCTTTCATAACACTCCACTCAAATAATAGTTAGTTTTTACAAATGCGCCCATGTTGCTAAAAAAACCAAAGAGCTATGTTGAGACCAGAACATATATCTCCAAGGCTTCTGGAGAAGGTTTCGAACGGCTGAATTTTAGTTCGAATTAGGTCGAAGGTGTATTTCAAGGTCATAAGCCACAAGTTGACACGCTCTGAAAATCCTAGGCCCTTTCAAATATTATTCCTAAACGCCGCTTATGTAAGGGTATCTTGCAGAACGCCTAGCCGCCAGAAAAATTTCCCAATGCTATAATCTCGTCAGGCTGGAGGCGTATCATGAATGACAACGAGGAGAAATTTTGGATCTGAGATAGGAGTTAGAATTGGTTGACAAAATACATGCCTAGAGCATTTATAAAATCATTCCTCTCACCTGGCACAATTACCAACTCATTTTTCTTTGTCCTCAGTCTCAACAACTTTATCTCATCGTCATGGTCGAACCCCTCTACCAACGAGCCAGCTGAGTTGACAAATGACCAAATCATCCTCGCCACATCTTCCGCGCTGTGTATCCCTCCCTCCTTTCTTCCATTACTGTAGCCTTCCGGAGCGTTGTCGAGCGCAGCGGGTAGAGTACTATTTGGGTTGGTGGAAGAGGTATTAGAGATCAAGCCCGATGTTCGCACGATGGCACCAGTTTCTCGAGATAGGACAAGGGTACTCTGCACACCGGGCTTCTGGCTTAGCCTTGTGAGGAGGGATAATGTCTCATCGGGCTGCTAAGAATTCAGTGCTTCATTTTTCGAGGCCGAGGTAATTTGACGGTTTGCTCTTACGGCATTTTGGGTCATGATCGTGCTAGACCCAGCAATTTCGTGTGAGGAGAGTTGAAGCAAGTGCAAGGCTATTCCCTGGCAGTTGGACTTCTGGCAAATCCTTCGGTAGAGGATATGGAACCAATGCTAGAAGGGAAAGTCGTGACAAACAGCAAGCATTTGAAGGTTGATGTCTTGGCGCAAACAGCCGCTAGTGCACATTTGTTAAAGCGTGTTTTCGAGGAATTCTCCACATGAATCTACGTGTGATGGCTCCTCCATTACTACCCGCCCCATGTCGCTTATCGTGAGATAGCTATCAAGTATATTATATTACCATTGATAAAGCTACATGCTATTCGCGAAGACCGAGCATTTGCAGATTCGTCGAAAGCGGTGGCTACTAGACAGCGGTTGAAGAAATGGGTTCCAGCGCGAAAAGAAAGAAGGAAAAGAAGAAGGATTTTCAGGTTCGTTGAGATACTATTGTAATTTGTATGTGTTTTCTAACTATTGTACTGCAGAAACCGAAGCTTAGGGTCGGGAAAACAAAACCCAAGGCGGCCAATTTCACAGATACTAGTTTCAAGGCCAAGTGTATATGCCTCCATTGGCCTGTCTGTTGTGCAATGCTTATAATAGTTTTAGCCATTGTTTTGACTCAGCAATCACTTTCTACTGCTGCTCCTTCATTTACCTCCCAATTTTCTCATCATTTGTCGATGCTCACGCATAAATCTGATACTCAACGTAGAGAATCGCTGGCATATTTGACTTCAGCTGTTCTCAATACCCCGCCCGGCGCACGGCTATCACAACCAGTGGCTGTAATTTTACCTGAAGTACAGCGTTTGATTATTGATGGTTCGAACAGCGTCCGGCAGCAACTCCTGAAGTTGCTCCAGAGTCTGCCACCTGCAGACATCGCAGGCCATGCTGATCAAATATTGCTGTATACGCGTGCCGGTATGACACATCTAGCTGGAGATATTCGATTATCCTCGCTTGACGTACTGGAATGGCTCCTGCGGGTTGCTGGAGACGAGGTCGTTGGCTGCGCTGGCGGATGGGTGAAGACTTTGAACTGCTTCCTTGGTCTTCTTAGCTGGCAAACTGATGCTTCAGGGAAGTGGTCCTCGTCTAAAGCAATTCTGGGAGGCGAGAGCAAGATTGTCGTGAAGCAGATGAATACTTTTGCCTCTTTCCTAAGAGCAGGTCTCTTGGCGCTATCGGAGGAGACTCAGATGTCTAACGCCATATCAATCAGCTTCCCCCTCTGGCATCTGGAGCAACACACGCTTCCTCAGCGCTCAAACGCTTTTGGATATTTGAATATTTTCGGCGCGCCACGTGACGAGGAGACAGAAATGTACCAGGACAGGGAGGATAGGCAGCGGGTATTTCACGAAAAAGCCGAGGTAGCTATTATGGCTCGATTGGAGAACGCCAAGAAAGGCGGAGGTGAACTAGGACGCGCAGCTGCTCAGTTAAGAAAAGCCATAGTTGATGGCATGGCTGATTTTCAGGGAGAAGAAGTGGGCAATAACTGAAGGAAACGTAGTTTTGTCATGTCTTCGCATGAATTATGATGTATCCGGGCTTTTGTGATAGAATGAGCGGATTGGCAAGCCACATTCGAGAAGCAAAGGCCCCGTCGTGCATGAATCGTACTAACATGATTACTAAGTCATATCAAGTAATGCATGGCTAAGAAAACAGTTTAGCTGCTCCATGACGCATATTTCTAAAACCGCGGGGTTTAAAAGATAACACTTAAAGTACTATATAGTATTTATCTCATAAATCAGACGCTCCTTATTATGGTTCTCTTATCGACGCATCCGGTTAAAAGCGCTTCTTAATGCTGCCGATTGCCTAGAGAACGCCGCCTGTTTTTGTGACGAGCTCGCACAAATGCTTCTGAACCGAAGCTTGTGGATTGTTACCATACAAGAATACTAAGCTGAGGAGAAGAAGAAGAGGAAAGGAGGCTCTAGGGGGTAATATACACGGTACGGGCGAACTCCGGAGATTACGCCAAGCCAGCTGCAGGGGCGGTGCCCTAGCACCGTCACCAGTTTTACTTTATAAATATAAGTTATGTAAACTATATATATTATATAAACTAAATAAATCGCATAAATTGTATAAATTGTATAAACTATATAAAATAGCTGCTCTATTAGGACAAAGAGCTATATTAAACTACGTCCTATATATAGAATATAAAGTTATAACGGAACCTTATAGGATATACTACGGTAGGCTCGTTAATGGGCTAGGTATATAGGTAAACAAGAAGTCAATAACGTAAATACAACTAGTAGAGTAGGTTGCCTAACAGATTAACTCTAATTATATTCTAAGATTTACTATAAAGAGAAGAACTATCTAGGTAGGGACTATAGTCCTTTAAATACAAAATCCAACTCCTAAGAAATATACTAAGTATATTAGTACGTTAGTACGTTGGTATATCCCACGTTCCCACGTTCTAATCTAGTCTTATAACTAGCTACGTAACTTAAATATCCCTTGTTTTATAGCTTAATTAGTTCTAGCGCCTCCTATACTATCTTAACTAACTTATTTATATCTTTTAGTAGTTATACTACTACTAATATAAGGTCCGTAATACTATCCCCCTCCTTTTTATTTTTGTTCTTAAAGATATTTTATATCTTTAAGTCGTCTATTAAAGGTATAGTGTTGGTCACACAGGGTGACTCACCAATAACAACTACTCGAGTAGGTTACAGTGATATTAGTTAAAAGCTTGTTGTTCTTAGAATGAGGAAGGGTAAGGAACTTAAGGTTCCTCACCATTATCTCAGGTGCCTCAGCCGCTTCTTTGAGGAATTTGTGGCGTTGCATGGCCCCACTCTCTTGCCACAGCCCCACTCTGCCAACTCATGCGAACTCCTGAGCCAATTAGCGGCGCGCACTAACTCCTGCAAACTCCTGAGCCAATAGAACGTCGCGCTAACCCCTACTACCCCTGCCACCCCAAAAATTCCTCTGCGAAGCGTCTGAGAGATTATAGGCGCACGTTTGCTGTAAACTAGTCGCGATTCTTAACGTATACTAACTTTAAGCAACTACAACGGGGTCAATATAGCAGCTACAGCTATAGTTCGTGATATAATTAAATTATAACATCCTCTATTAGTAGATTCCAGTAAATTTAACTAGCTAACCAACGTATTAGGGGGTAAAGTACAGCCTTAAAGTTTAAAGACGCGTTTTTAAACCTTAACCAGTCTCATTAATATAGCGACTATACTCCACCACCACAACTCTATTTACTATTAAACTTTATAAGGCGCCTCTTATACCCTATTATAAATAGCTCGTCTAATTATACTACATATATATAACATTTGTGGCGCGTTATTAGTTAGGTACGCTCTTTTAGGGACGCTTATAAGCTTCTGCGAACTCCTAGGCCTATTAAAAGAGCTTCTATAAACTTCTACAAACTCCTAGGCTAATTAAAAGAGCTTTTATAAACTTCTGCAAACTCCTAGGCCAATTAGATAAGCTTATATAAGCCCTTAGGCTAGCTAGGTAGATACTAAGATACAGGTCTAAACTAAAGAAGAAGAAGAGCACCAACTATTAGGGTCAATGGCATAGATCTTATAGTAGGGTAGTAGAGTCGCCTATACCACAACTATTAGCTAATTGTGGTTCTATCCCAAAGACTCTATAGTTAATTTAGAGTCTAAGCGTAAAGCAATTACCATTAGTTATCTAATAGGCAGGGTGTATAGAGAATATACCATTCTAGCATAAGGTTATTAGCCTTTGCCTTTAACAAATTCTTCTTTAAACCTGTCCATGGCTTAAAGACTTTAAGCCGCGTAATAAGCAGGTACGCACTCTATGCTAGCTTATATTTAGGAAAGGCGACACTCTTCTTATTACCTATATAGGCTTTAGTAAAAGTCTAATCTTCCACACATATTCTGTCCTTACTGGTAAGATTACTATCTAGATTATACTATTAAACAAGCTTAGTAACAAGCAGTTAGATAATATTAAGAAGATAAATAGGTCTAATCCGGTTCTTATTAACGCTAAGATAAGAAGTTAGGAGAAGGATCTAATTATAAAGATTTAGGAAGGGGTGTATATATATATACTTCTTAGACCTAAGCAGGTATTAACAAAGTTATTCTAGGACGCCTTAAAGGGGCCAGAGCTGTAGTCTCGGATTAGGCTAGTTATAATTAATAAATATTATCTGGTAAAGGATTGGGAAAGCTTCCAACCAGCCTACTTAATGCTAGGTAAGCTGCGGATAATCCTCCATTTAAGTATTATCTGGTTTGCCTATTCTACGACACTTAATAAGAAGGCAAAGAGATTAGTTCTATTACACGCTAGGTTCTAAGCAGTCAGCATTTATCTATACTAGACTAAGGTTATAAGAACATCTATTAATTATCCAGATATATCTATATATATACAGCCGATTTCTAGGCAAAAGGTAGACTTATAGGAGAACCTATATTTTCTATTAGATAACTATATGGACGGTAATAAAACACTAACACCTATATACATACTAAAGACAATAGTCTTTATTAATAGTTGGATTTCTGTTTAGGATATAGCAGAGTACCTCTAAAATATACTACTCTAGAAGTCTAAGGCGTATATAAGAGGGGCCGACAATAATAGTAAGGCCTTTTATATTAGTAGCGTAATCCAGGAGTTTACCGCTACTATATAGGAGTATAATCGCAATTAACGGTATATAGAGTTTAAGAAGCCTTCTTCTATTATCTAAATTATAATAGCTATAACCTCCCTTAGTATAGGCGTAAATGTCGCAGATATTAAGCATATAATTATTTAGGGGTTTCTAATTACAAAGAGCCTAGGTAACGCGTGGCAGCAGATTAGTTAAGGCGGATAAGGGAAGAATCGCACCAGTATAGGCTTTATCTTCTTACCGTACTAGGCGTTTAATATAGAGGGAGTAAATAAGCTAGGACAGAAGCTACTACCACCACACATAAAGCCGCAGCCTACTTAAGCGCCTTAGAGAGGACGTAACAGCCTACCTACTAGACATAAACGGAGTTAACTTATCTAGAGTTATACACCTAGCGACATTAATAATGCAGAGAGCGTTACCTTAAAGATATTAGCCATAAGTTGCGATTCTGCAGCTAACAGCAACCTTCTATTCTAGTTAAAGGCTAAAATAGCTAGTCACAAGAAGATATTAACTAAATAGAAGGAAATAGTAAATAGTAAATACTATTAAAAGGCCTTCCTTACCTTCCTAGGAGAGGATAGGTTACCACCGGTAGTCTTAAACTATATTATTCGCACCCTAACTAATTAGTGCTGTAATTAATGCAATCCCTTATTATTTCCTGCGTTCACGTTGGCCCCTAATACTTTAGCACCACTTTATTGGCCAAGGGCTGGCACCCAGCCTAATATTATATTAGGGTTTATTAATAAGTGGGCGGTTAAGCAGGTAGAGTTAATATACGCTAGTAAATATTAACGCTTCCCTATACCATCGTCTGCATTTATAGATGAGAAATATTGCTAGTAGCTTATATATCTATATAATAGGACCACGCCTAATACCTTCTAGGAGACACTTGTGGCAGGTTTATTAGAAAGTACAGCTCCTCTACTTATCCTATAGCGATATTATGATACCTATGGCGATCAGTTAATTAAATGATTAAGAAGTATAGTTAAGATGGTTAGGACTACTTATAAGAGCAATCTAGCATAGAAGAGACAGGTAAAAGCTACTTAGGGCAAGGCCTTAGTGGTACGCGAGTTGCTAGAGCAGCCGTCTACGCCAGCGGAGTATACTGCATATATTTAGCGACGGGATAATAGCCTTGCCGTCTAAGTTGCTATACGGGAGGCAGCACAGAGCGTAGTGGACATGCCAGCTTCGCCACTTAAAAGTTAGGTTACTGGCAGGATTAGCACATTAAGCTCTCTATCTAGTACTCTACTTCCGGCCATACTGGAGGGTATTAAACGCGCAGCGTAGGTACTTAAGGATGTTCAGAGACTAATCTCTACACCTATAATATATAATACGTCCGCTATAGGCTCTTAGGATATCACTGCTCCTAATACTTAGGATACCGCAGTTCCCAACTTCTAGGATACAGCCGGTCTTAATTCTTAGGTTATAGATGTTTTTAATTCTTAGCCTACCATTCTAGTTGCATCCTGGTTGTAGGTGGTCTTAACACCTAGTTAGAAAAGATAAACTAGTAACTAAAGGGACTCGCCTACTAAACATTAGATAGTTATGCAGGAGAGGGATATAAATGTAAATATAATACTTATATTTACTCCAAAAACTAGATCTAGGCGTATTAATAAGATAGCAACACTAAGGGGTAAAGAGAATTTCCTTATAGAATCGTAGATAGAGATAGCTTAGGGCTTTACATAATAGCAGTTTTAAATAACGGCTTAGGAGTTAGCAGAAGTCCCAGTAATATATTATAAAGGTAATATTTCCACCTTAATATATTTTAATTAGTCTAGGAGTTAACAGGAGTTAGCAAAAGTTAGTAGGAGTTAGCAGAAGTCGGCAGGAGTTTATATAGTGGATTTTATATAGAATTTTACCTATAAACCCGCAACCTCTACTTAAAATATTATAACGTGTTCTAATTAGCCTAGGAGTTTATAGGAGTCTTCTAATTAGTCTAGGAGTTTACAGGAGTCTTTAGAAGTTTTGCGCTAGTAACTTAATAATATAAGGTAAATAAGTGTTAGATTGCGGTAAATATTTATAAAAGTAAAGTAGATAAGCTAGTACTTATAGTTATCTACACCCCTAATTTCTCTCTATAACAACACTAACAAATTTTTTTAAAAATTGTTTATAATAACTCCCCCTATAGCCTAGGTGCTTTCACACCTAGTAAACTTTCTAATTAGTAAAGAGGCTATTCTTACCGCCGCCTCTACACTCCATCGCGGAGCCCTATATTTGGGCCGCGTCTAGCGTCCTCTATAAGTATTTTCCTATACTAAGTAATTAACTAAAGCTTTAGCAAATTAACTTAAGCTTCCAACTACTTTCCTACTTAGAGAGGCCGTTTGCTAACCAATTCTATAGCCCTCTTCGCCCTTACCGCACTTACGCTCCCCCCATTCCTGTCCCTGCCCCTATCCCTATCCCTACCTCTATCCCCATCCCTGTCCCCAATCCCTCTCCTATGCTGCCTCCTAGCAGCAACGACAATAGTAATAATAATAACAGTATTAGCTGGTGGCCTAATCCACCATATGTTTTGCAATGCCTTATATCCTAAATGTTAGCTAATATGGCATATAGATTACTATTACTATTACTATTACTACCACTTCCTTCTCTACCACCACTACCACCACTACTACCACCACTACCGCTTGCGGCCCCGCCACTACCCCTTACTTAGGCTGGCTTTGTGGCTACCTAGTAGGTGGATTAATAGTGGCTCCCATAGAACTGGGCCCTCTATAGGAAGGCCACTGTTAACTACATGCCTGCAGTTGTAGGTAAATAGTGGTTAGACCTCCCGGTGTTAGTAGGCACTAAAAATACCTTTTATATTAGGAGGATTATGGAGACGGAGCTAGGTAAGTAGCTTATAGGAGAGAATTAGTACTTAGCTTACCAAGTAAGGGATAAGGAGTGCTAGGCCTACTCTAGAAAGGGTTCCTAGTAGGTAAGTAGGCCTAGTAACGCCTATACTTACTATTATATGGCGGCCCGCTCTGGCGGGTACAGTCTATTAAAGTGGCGCAAGTCCTAGAGAGGCTTATAGTCGCCACCTCCTCCCCCTTAGTCTCTTCTTCTAAAGGGGCCGCCGCCGCCTCCTCCGGGAGCTAGGGGTTTAGGTATAACAGCATAAAAAGGCATAGTATGGGATTAACAGCCACAGCGGAGACTAGTATTTTTTTATAGGTAAGCTTTAACCTTATTCCGGTTAGTTTAGATCCTATATAGGTAAAGAAGCTAGTATCCTAGGCGGGCCTAACCGCAAGTTATCCTTTATAGGCAACTGTAAGGCGTTATAAAAGCCCTTATTCTACTTCCTGTCTGGGTTTAGGTTAGAGGGGTGGATATAGTGGCTTTAACATGTCCTTTATAGGGTAAGCTTTAACCTTATTCTAGTTAGTTTAGATCCTGTATAGATAAAGAAGCTAGTATTTTAGGCGGGTCTAACTATAAGGTATCCTTTACAGGTAAGCTTTAACCTTATTCTAGTAAAAGCTGGTGTCTTAGAAGGGCTTAACTGCAAGGCGTTACGGGTTAGGATAAGCATAGCAGGCCTTTATCCTAGGGTAGGGTGGGTAGAGAGAGTAAGCATAGCAGGCCTCTGCTTTGGTGTAGATAGATAGAGAAAGCAAGCATAGCAGGCCTCTGCTCTAGTGTAGATAGACGGAGAGAGTAAGCATAGCGGGCCTCTGCTCTGGAGTAGTAGTATTAGAATAGAGGTTGTCTTTATTCTGCTACTTAAATATGCAATAACTGTTCTCACCCCCTTAAAGTGTATAAGCTTATAGCCTGGCGCGTGCTCTAATTGGTTTAAAAGTTTATAGCAGTTTACTAAAAGACCTTAGAAAACAATAATAACAGCAGGGAACTTAGCGCGTGTTTTAATTAGCCTAGAAGTTTACAGCAGTTTGCTAGAAGACTATAGGGAACAGTAATACTGGTCTTCTATCCTATTATATACAAGAACGTTTGCCTCTGCTACTATAGCATTCCTACCCCTATTGCTATTACATTCCTGCCGTTCTTTAAGGCTATAATACCATTAGCTGCACCCAAACAGGAGGAGCGATAATAATAATAGTAAGAAACTTAGCGCCTACTTTAATTGGCTTAGAAGTTTACAGCAGTTTACCACTAACAAACTATATAGTTTAATAACGCCAGTCTCTCTCCTACTATGCATAAGAACATAAGCCTTTGTTACTATAGCATTTCTACCCTTATTAAGTGCTATTGCACTCCTACTGTCCTTTAAGGCTATAATGTTGTTAACTGCGCTTAGACCAGTATACTCCCACTTATAGTATTTAGGAGGAAATAAGAGGAGCAACAATAATAATAGTAGGAAATCAGCATCCGTTCTAAATAGCCTAGAAGTTTACAGCAGTTCGGATAATATTTAGGTTTAGGTTAGTCTCTAGCTTAGAGGTAGAAGAGCCTCACTTTAATTGGCCTAGGAGTTTATAGCAGTTCAGGTAATGTCTAGGTAAGGAGCTTAAGAGATATCTAGCTCCTAGCCTATATTTTAATTAGAGGTAAAATCTACTTTATCTAACCCATTGCTAATAATATTGGTAAACTCTTATATATCTGTAAAGCTAATTAGGTCATCGGTATCTAGAAGAGAATAGGAAGTAGTAGCCAAATATGGGTCCCGTATATAGAGTTGGTTAAACTGCTTAATTCTCTCCGCTAAAACGTCTACACCAGTATGGAGAATATTATAAGAGTTAAATAGCTGTAAGCCTACCAGCTACCTAGGGCCTCGCGGCATAGCTAGATTACTTAAATAGATGGTATAAGCAAGTAGGAATATATTAAGTTCCGTAAAAGCCCACATATAAGTACCTAACATTTCCTTGCTAAACGTATACTCTATCTTACCACACACCGTCCTAACTGTCGCGTTTAATAAACATACTTAATTAAATATAATATTAGTATCGTGGGTAGAGTTCTTATAACACTTTATCTTAATTTTATAGCTGCCGTTTAAGTGCTCTAGTCTAAGATTAACGGCCTTATACGTATTAGGAGACCTAAACCAGTTTATAACCCCTAAAGCTAGTATTATATACTAGAGTTTAGGCGAATTTACCGAAGTAAGATTCCACCAATAAAATAGCATCTTGCGGCTATAATTATGCTATAACGCGCCAAAGAAGTAGATGATAAGGGGGTTAACAAGCCGTTATAGTATACCCACATTAGTATATTTAACAGCATGCCGAATAGTAAGAAGTAGTTCGGCTTTTTAAAGTAGGCAACATATTATCCAAAACTTAATATTGCTATATACACACCTACTTAAGTCCACGCCGCTCCATACTTTAATAGTAAAAGTAGTAGACTAAATATTCTTAACTATTTCTAGGAACTGCTCTGGTATAAGGCAACCGATTACCCAAGTGACATTCTTTATATATTCCGACGATAACGGATCAGATAGGTTAAACAGTTTAGGTATTATAGTAAGAAGACCTTAGCGCTATATAGCCGTATAGAAGAGGGCTGTTATGCGCGCTATAAAGCCCTACTCAACAATTAGTACCACTTAATGGTACTTAGTATTCTCCTGTGTAAATGGTGTATAATTCCATAGAGTAACGTCAGATCTTAGACAATAGTACGCCTCCTCTTAATAGTCCTTAGGCGCTAAATGCGTGCGTATAATAGTGTTGTATAGATTTATCTTAATATGGAACTATATAGGTATACCAAGGAGCCAGTCCTGACAGTTAAAAGGATAACCTACATAGGCCTGTTCCTGTTTTACTAACCTAATATAATATATAGTAAGCTGGTTACCATAGGCAAGCCAAAGCCAATCAGTAAAGTTATTATATATAGAGCTATAGGGGTTATCTAGAGCCTAAAGTCTAAGCTAGTTAAGGAAGATATTCTTATAGACGCTGTATATACCCTAGATAGTACCCTTGTCTTCTATTATAGCACCAAACTGCTAGAACTTAGTCTTTCTAGTATTAATATAGTGTATACTTAGCATCTAAGGGAAAAGATTACTTTTAGTAAAGACGCGCTCTACCCCATATAGATAAACCCCCTTTATTGCGTTGGCAATAAGGTAATAGCTAATCTTTATTATTAACTTGTCTCTAATAAAGCTAAGTAACCGGAAGATATTATTAAGTTATAGCGGTTTTGTTAGATTGTGCATTAATTGGCATAGCCTAGATAAAGGTAATTCTAAACAGAATATAATAGCAGCGGTTGTTAGCGAACGCATAATAGACGTATAACTAAGCAATTCATCGTGTTTTGTGTCCTTAAAGTTTACATTATTATATATAACTACTGTTTGTGGGTTGTGCGCCAGGGTCTTAAAATGCCTCTATAAATATTAGCCCCTAAAGGAGTCTATAGGAGCCCTTCTAATTGGCCTAAAAGTTTATAGAAGTTCGCAGAAGCTTATAGAAGTTTATAGAAGCTCTTCTAATTAGCCCAGGAGTTTACAGGAGATAGATATAAGATAGTTAATATACCTCTGCCTCTTTAGCAATACTATTTATAATGCAATTTGCCAAATAATAGCCATAACATAGCCTAAAGCCAGATAGCGTTTTAAACACCCTCCTTTTTACCCCAGAGCCCACAAGATAGATATCCACAAGTAAAGTAAAGAAATTGGACCGCTTCTTAGCTCTAAAAGAATAGATTATACTAATAATAGTATACGCCCGCCTAACTAAAGCGTCCTAACCCTCCGCCTTCTAACCTCCCGCCTAATAACTTGCTCTATAGGCGCGCTGGTTGCCGAGCAGCTGTAGCAAAGTTATATGCTATATTAGGGCGATGTCTCATATAGTATAAAAGGCGACTTTAAAGTCCAAGTTCTCTATATTTAACGTCTTGTTAAACGTATTAAAGTATAGCTCCTAGATAAGGCGGTCTAGCTCTACAGTAAAAGACCCTACTGGTATAACTGCCCCTTAAATATAGCTAAGTTGCGGATTTTTTGCAACTGTATTTAACAGTGCTCGCCGTTATTTTTTAATGTGACCGTACCAATAGTGCCTAATTATAATCCCCCTATTATCTACATCATCTGCTCTAACCTAGGCAGATAGGAATTATGCAAAGCTCTAACCCTCTTGTTTTAGGGTATTAACCACGGCTTATAACTTCCTCACGCGCCTATGCTGTCGCATGCTTCGGTCTGATAAGGGAGGTTTGGGCTCGCTAGTATTAGGTTAGCTGTCGTTATCTATCTAGTTATTGCTATTAGAGGAAGCCTCAGATATATTAATAAAGTGTTCTAGCGGGCTGGAAAGAGTAGGTAGGCTAAAGAGGCTAGATAGAGGACTTTAAGTATCCTACTTAGATAGACGCCTATTAGGGGTACAATTAGGCTCCATTACAGATGCAATATATAGAGTAAAAGATGGGCTTTTAAATAGAAGTATTAGCAAGCCAAGTAGCGCTATATTAGGGGGCAATATACAACATTAAAGGCGATAGAACTGTTTTCTACTAGCAAGGCTATATAGCCCTTATAAAAGGCGCCTATAATCTTTTAGACCCTCAGAGAGGAATCCACCTTAGCGCTCTATAATTGGCTACTAAAGCTAGCGCAAGCGCTAACGCCCGTGGCGTATATTAGGCTGCGGCGCCGGTCGCTAATTAGCTTAGAAGTTTACAGGAGTCACAGGGGTTATAGAGGTATGGCGGTGCCAGCCACTAATTGGCTCAGGAGTTTATAGGAGGTAAGGTGGATTTTCTCTCCAAGGGTCTGAGTCAACTGAGATAACCTCACCACACTAGTGCCGTGGCGACACGTAACAACCACGTGCCTTATTCCCAACACTGGCAACTTTTCTTTTATAGTTGCTATCTACATACAAATAACGCAATTAAGCTGTAACGGTGCTAGCACCCGCCATGTTGCCGTATTTTGCCGTATTCTGCTATATTCTGCCATCCATAATATCCTGCCAAATTCTGCCAGCCGTATTCTGCCGTATTCTGCCAGCCATATTCTGCCAAGTTCTGCTAGCCATATTCTGCTAAGTTCTGCTAGCTATATTCTACCAAGTCCTGCTAGCCATAATAGCACCTTGGCGGCCCTTGCTATATCTTCTACTCCCTCTTAACCTAACCTTTAACTCGCATATATAGAGTATTTGTGTTAATAAATGTCTCTAGTGCCTTGTTTAGGTTTGCCTTTATTATTATATTTACTAGGTTATCTTAGCCATTAATCCATTAAATCTTAAAGAGTTCTTAACGCTTATAGGACTATTAAAGTGCCATAATATTAATTATAAGGCGCTTTTCCTTTGTGGTGCTAAGCTTAACTAAATACTTATAGAGGGAATATAAGTTAGTATACACGATTATAGGGATAACAGGAAGTTTTAGTTAATTTATAATTATCTTAAGGGAAGTTCCAATTGCAATTGCTATATTAACTCCGCTAAACACTCTATATATCTCTAACGCTAGAATACTTTAAGTGACGCGCTTACTCTTAATTAAGCTCTAATAAATAAGGTTGCTGTAGATTGTGAAGTTATTCTCTCTAGTAGACTTATTTATAATAATAATCTTATATTCTAGCTAGGAGCTAAAATATTTGTTATTTATAAATAATCTATTAATAAATACAAAGAGCTTGGCGGTGGGAAGATTAATAGGTATATAGAGTAGTCCCCAATTAAGATGGTTTATTTGCTAGAAAAGACGCTTATTTAGGGCAAGAACATTATCCTTAGTTAGTTCCTAGTGTTAAGCGGCAATAGAGAGATTAAATAAAGCCTTGGGTTAGTAGATAGAAGCAATATAGGCTCTATAAGCACATTACTCTATATATCCTTGCTTTAGGAAATTAACGTTAATAACGTTAATCTTCTTGCCTTAACCCTTCTGGCGTAAAGCAATAGAATCCTCATTTAGGGAGAGGATGCATCTATTAAAGAGTACTAGTGTTATTAAATTAAGCTTTTCCTTTAGCTTTACTATAAGATTTGCCTTTACTAGCTTATCTTCTTTAAGAGCTAAGAATTAGTCGTCTCCTAAGATAATTATATTATTGGTTTATATGCCGACGATTCTAAATGGAGTTCCTATAGTTATAATAAGGAAGTAGGGATTAAATATAAAAGTAGTTATTAAAAGCTTCTCTTTATAGTGTTTGCTATAGGTAGCCCACTAATAAGTTCCTACCTCTGCGATTCTATATAATAGCTTAAGCACAACCATAATTATATCCTTAGGATATTAGTGGCAAATTTGCTTTGGAAAGTATGCCAATATTAAGCGCTAAAGGTGCGTCTTTAATTGGGTATAGGCCTAAGTAATATCTTATAAATAAACCGCCATTCTATTCTTTATTAAGAAGGGAGCTAGCGTAATAATAACCCGCTAACTAGCTTGTTAAATTATAGGAGATTATATAAGAATTACCTCCTTGCTATTATTATTGTAACCTTAAATTATAAGCCTTAATTTCTTAAATAGGGTATTAGTAGCTTTACCCTTAATCTTATTAACCATTCTTAACTTAAAGATGCGAACTTTATTAAACTTAGTAGGGTTATACTTTTTAAATTTAAAGACTCCTCTTACTATAAGACCGTCAATCTCCTGCTTATTAGATACTTGGAAAGAAGCTCCTAAAGTTATAATACAACCTTCCTTTTAAAGCTGTTTTGCGAGCTTAAAGTCAGCCCTTTCTTTAGCTGTTATAAAGGCTATTAATAACTTAACTCTACTCTTAATAGCGGTAACAAATTGCTCTTTAAAAATAACAAAATATTAGCAATTTTGTGATTCCTTCGGGCAACCTCTACCGCGTTATAGTTGCGGCATATCTACTATAACTATATTAGAGTTATAGTCGCCTTCTAGAGTACATTGGTTGTGGTTCTCCTTTAGGGCATTTTCTAAGGTATCCTACAAAGGCTTAGAACTGTTATCTTTATAATAGGGCTTAATAACAGTTAAATGGAATTAAGTGGGTCTATAAGGCATCTAAATAGTATAAGTTTAACTATTAATTGCAATGAGTTTATATAGGCCTAACCATCCTCCCTTTTTACGCTATACGCGTACCTTAGATTAGAGTGGCAGATTAAGCATAGTTAAGGTATTTAGGCCATTTCTTATTCCTAGTGCATTGTTAACCTAGCGTATAGCGTAGAGACGTCGCACCTCCTTTATTGCCTTGTAAATAGCCTCAGCTTATTATATAACAGAGGGAGATAGTAGAGAATTATTAGTTATTTAAGGGTAGGCGCTAAAGACTAGTAATATAGGTATAAGTCTATCTAGGCTAGCAGAATCATTAACAGCTTTAATAGCTATTTGCAAGGTAAGTTTTTTACTAGCATCCTCTAGTTCTAAAGAGATAATCTTATATACGCGGCGTAATAGCGCGTAATATTGCTTTACTTTTCTAATACTATTATATGCCTTAATAGGGACTTCTTTGACCTTAATTGCTATTACCTTTATCTATTATTAAAACTCTATAGATAAGAAGTTCTTTCCTATATTATAGACGATTTGGTTAAGGGGTCCTTAGTAGATATTAATTTAGCACAATTAAAGGGTATCCTATGCGTTCTTAGCTAATATATCCTTTAAGAAACGTGCGGCTTGGAAGGAGGTTAAGAAGTTAATAACTTGGAGTACTAGCTTGCCATTAAGATATATAACATTAACAATAATATAGAAGTTAAAGTTGTAGTTATCTTTAAGGGTAAACTTAAATCGGCTAGGGGACTTCTGGTTTATTTAGCAGTAATAGTAGTACTTTATAAAATACTTAATTGCCTTAACCTTAACTTTATAGCCTACTTACTAAAAAACCCTAAGTAATTAATAAATAGATAGGTAGCTAAATTAATAGTGTAGTTAACATAACTCTAACTTAGTTAGGTGACTTTAAGCAATACTCTTTTCTAGTTAATAAAGGAGCAACTAAGGGTAACCCTACTTACATATAATAGGTACCCAATTATTTCCCTATATAAGCATATTTTTAAGGTTGTTGAGCTTAACGCCTAATTTATCTATATCTCCAATGTAAAATAGAAACGGAGTATTTATAGGAATAACGTGGAAAGTAATATACCCTAAAGGGGTTTGGACCCTAATTATACCAAAAAAGATTACGGTACCCTTACTAAAACGTATTATATATTAGCCTACCATTAATTAGTTAATCTAGATAGAGGTATTAAGTTATTAAAGGGCTTAAACTTAAGGTTCTCCTATTATAGATACTCCTGCGGCTCTAGTATCTGGTATAATACTATAGAAGATATTTGCTAAGTATCTATTATTAAAGGAGAACGCGGAGCTCTCCTTTGGCTTATTAAAGATATCTAACTTTATAATAGAATAGAGCGTAGATTGGTTATTAAAAATAGTAATAGTTTATATACTATCTACCTTACCATACTTAGTAAAGTATTAGTTGGGTAAGTAGTCCTCAATTTCTATATCTATAAGGAGCTATTTAGCCTTATTAACCTTACCCTTAAGATCTTCTACGCCTTTATATTAAATTAGGAAGCTTTAGAAGTAGGCCATAGTAACCTTACAATTTTTAACGTTTCTTGCACTCTGGCGAAACTTATTATATACCTCCTTTTGCTTATTAAGAGAATGCCTAGTTAACTAGTAATTCGGTTTCTTATAAACATAGCACTTCTTTTAGCGATTACTTCAAAATGAACCTCTATAAGGACCTCCACCTTTGCCTTATAGTTGTTAATTATACCCTCTACTATAGTCCCTACCACAACCACCATATATTTAATTAGTCCACATCGGGAAAATATTCGCAGGATAAGATTTAAGTAGACTTTAATTTTCGCGTTTCGCGTAATTGACATGCAATTTGACCAACTCGACACGCAATTAACCAACTTAACACGCAATTAACCAACTTAACACGTAATTCGACTAACTTAACATGTAATTAACCAACTTAACACGCAATTCGACCAACTTAACATGCAATTAACTAACTTAACAACTTTAAAAGCTAACTATATATTTCTTAACACGCAATTAACCTACTTAGCAACTTTAAAAGTTAAATAACACGCAGTTAACCTACTTAAC
>Ga0307507_10001685_pt1 | contig 48905 bp, 22 predicted proteins | sample 7_EM_MG_FD_207223 | JGI IMG/M metagenome (GOLD analysis project Ga0307507, IMG submission 207223) | Populus trichocarpa ectomycorrhiza microbial communities from riparian zone in the Pacific Northwest, United States - 7_EM | ecosystem: Host-associated > Plants > Roots > Unclassified | place...
GACTTATAAAGGATAGGCTAGATAGGCCTCTTAAATAATAGACCTATTAGCTAATAGTATTCGGAAACTATCCAGATAGTCTTTAGATAGCCTTAGCTATATTTTTTAGTATATAATTATTTAAAGCGTAAAGAGGTCTAGACATCTATAATAAAATAAATATTTATCTTTATAAAAATGATATTTATTAGCTAAGTAGTTATGTATATTTTTAATTAAATATTATTATATTATATAGAGGCTCTGCGTATAAAAGCCTTATATAAGGCTTTATACAAGGATCTACACGAATCTCTACATACAGAGGCTCTACACGAAGCTCTGCGTATAGAGGCTCTGCACGAAGCTTTACGTACGGAGGCTCTACACGAAGCTCTGCACGAAGCTCTGCGTACGGAGGCTCTGCATGGGGCTCTGCGTATGGAGGCTCTGCACGAAGCTCTACACGAAGCTCTGCACGAAGCTCTACACGAAGCTCTGCACGAAGCTCTACACGAAGCTCTGCACGAAGCTCTACACGAAGCTCTACACGAAGCTCTACACGAAGCTCTGCACAAAGCTTTTATATAGAGCCTCCGTAGTAGAGCCGTTGTACGCAGAACCGTCGTACGCAGAGCCGTCGCGCAGAGCCTCCGTATATAGAGCTTCGTGCGGAGCTTCGTGCAGAGCTTCGTGCAGAGCTTCGTGCAGAGCTTCGTGCAGAGCTTCGTGCAGAGCTTTAGTAGAGCTCCGTGAGCGGCTCCCCCTAAGCCTTATTCCGTAGAGCTCTTGTACGCTTTATATCTATATAATATTACTTATCCTTAGGATATTTAGATGAAAGTGGTACTATTTTAAAGCGCTTTATAAGCTCTATAAATCTATACTAATAGAAAAAAAATTTATTTAATATTGGGAGGTGCATTACAAGTATAAGTATATTAAGGGGATTTTGCCGAGACTATCTGGAGACTATCCGGATAGTCTCCGGATACTATTAGCTGATAGGCCTATTATCTAAGAGGCCTATCCGGCCTATCCTCCGCAAGTCTAAACACCAATAGTATGTCCACGGTTCAATTTATGTGGCTAAATCAGCAGCTGAGTCACGATTTGGTAGGCAGGAGGCCCATACGCTTAGTGGCATGTGGATATTACCCTATGTCCACGGTCGATCTACGATCGCCAGCAACGCCGCGCTCTTAACACCCGTCGAGCGCTATGCGTAGAGCTGGCTGAGAGCTCTCTACTCGTACTAGAATGGCAAGAATTGGCCATGGGTTAATAAAGATATTTACGTTTTAAGTTGGGCGCCGCTATTATATAAGTACCCCACTAAACTTATACCGCACTAAAATAAGCACCTAAGGGGCTATAAATAAAGGCTTTAATAGAGGACTCCTTATATACTATTTTAAAGCTTTTCTACCCGCTTAAAGCCGTTTGTAAAGCTAATCTAGCAAGCACTATATCTACTCCTACTGTAGATTAACCTACTATATGGCCACTTTCTTGCTAACCCTCTAGGCCTGCGTAACCCGCTTAATCTCCTTAATAACCTTAAGTTATAGGGAGTACCACTAGAGCTTGTTCTGCTGGCTAGCCCGCTATTTACTGCCCTATTTAGAATCTAGCGCTGCTATAGAAGGATTACCTCTAAGCCCTTCAGTCCACTTATACTAAAGGGCCCGTACAGACTTTACTGCGCGGTATATACGATATATAGGCGGCTGCTTAGACTTAGGCCCTTACTGCGGCTACAGCTCTTGCTATAGCTGCGGCTATAGCTATAACGGCGCTGGTAAAGGGGAAGCTATAGCGCTTGCCTAGGTTAATATATACCGGCTTAATTCCGCAACAGATAGAGGCGGTGCCTGTAGGTATACTATCGATAGGTATACTGTTAGACGCGGATATATAGATGCTAAAGGGACCTTAAGCTAAAAGGTAAGGCTACTGGACATAAGTAATTAAAGCTATAAAGACTGCGCCTACTAGAACTCGGCCATATGGTTAAATAACACCTATAGCTCGCGTGTTTTCTAGTTATTCTTATATATTCTTTAGTCGTTCTAGGCGTCTATAGTCTTTAGGCAGTCCGCAATAGCTGGCACAGCCTAATAGAGTATTAATAGCTAGCTAGGGCCTTCTTCCTCCTACTATAGGTAGGTTTCGACCTTCTATATAAAGGGTAGATAGGCCTTATACTAGAAAACAGAGTGGTTCTATATAGGGTTGCTTAGAAACATTTTATAGAGGACTACTAAGTCCTATAGGATGACCTTTTAGAGGTAAAATAGGAGGTTTATAGCGCCTATAGCCGTAAGGTCATTAATCTAGCTCTGGCTAGATTATTAACAGTAGTATATTAGAGGGGGTGACGCTTGCCCTATAAATCTTAAAGCAGCCCATCTACAGCGTATAGCCGGCTATTATCCGTATAAACTCCCGCGGTAGCGAGTTTAAGTAGTAGCCAACCATCTACTCCTAGTTCTACCTGCTAGCGTGTTTAATCTAGTCCTTACTAACCCCTTTTAGCTCTACTGTTTTAGCGCTAGCGCTTTATCTAATATAGGTTTTCTTTTATAAGAAGACGCCAATGTACTAAAATACCTTAGTAACCTACTCCCGCTGCAAGTTATATAAAAAGGCCGCTTTATAATCCCCAGCACTACTCTTAATTTGGCGGATATTGTACTATATTAACCGCTTATTAAAGTCTGGAAACGGCTTATTACTAAGGTCCTAGTAATATAGGAGGTAGAAAGCTAGCCCACTAAGTATATAGATAAGTGGCTTTTTATTATATAGAGCCCTAATAGTCTTAAGGTGGCTATACTAGTTCTGCTTACTAGCGCGTATAGTAAATATTAGGGGTATATAGCGCGTAAGGCCTTCACCCTTAAACTTAAAGGTAAATGGGTTTAAGATTTTAGCGGAGCGCCTATCGCTACTATAGGTAAGTATATAGTGGCCTAGCAGGATATCTATAAGCGTACAGAGGTAGTGTTTTGGCGAGGAGTCTCCGTAGGCCTATAGCTAGCGGCAGACGTTTTTAAACTCGTCCTTTATATATCCGTCAAGTAGTATATCTCTACCTTTATCCACAAACTAGTCCTTTTCCTACTGCGCGTCCCTTTATCATAGAATCTTTAGATACTCCCTAATGTTATCCTCCTATAGGGGCTAGTAACTATTTATCCCTATAGCCTTCTGCGCCTAGTAGAGGTCTGTTAAAGCCATAATATAGCCGCGAACTAAGTGCTAGGAGAGCTGCGTTTTATCCTAGGGTATATTATCGCTAACCTTACAGCTTTTTACTTTTAGTGGCCGGCCTATAACCTCCTTAATAAGGAAAAGGAGTAGCTTTTCTTCCGTAATGGTATTGCTGTTATAGTACTACTTCTTCTTATAAAAGGCCTAGAAAGATACGCGTTAGCTATAAGTATACTACTTTATAAAGCACCTAGCTATCTACCTTAAACTCCTTCTGCTTTGGCTTATAATTTAAAGACATATTTTTAGGCCTCTTAGCACGCGTAAGGGCGAGGATACTCTGCGCATTAGCGCGTAGTTCGGTATTATTCGCGACATTAATCTTTACGCGACTAATTAACGCTATTTTTAAGATAGGATACTGCTAAAGAAGCGGCGCCCTAGGGGAAGTTTCTATTTTTTAAATATACGCAGATATAGACCGGGGAAAAAAGGTAGAGAAAGTATACCTACCTTATGTTAGCGACTCAGTCAATCGAGGCACGAGCACGGCAAGAGGGTCGCGCAAGCCTGTACGATTGGATTGTCTATAAACGAGGATCCAAAGCTAGAGAAAGAAAAGGAGAAGAAGAGCAGCGCCGCTTAATGTTTTATACGATCTTCGCGTCACGTAACCACAATCTACGGCAATTTACTAGTACCGTAATACTGTCTAAGATTGTCTAAAACTGTCTGCGATTATCCACTATAATCTACTACTATAATCCACCGTTTTCCACCAGCGCCGTAACATTACCCCCCCATCCGAAAAAGCCTGCCCTTAGGCTTTGTATGTCCGTGGGGTGTTCTTATCTGTATGCTTAACAGGTAGCTTATTATCTTTGCTATACTAGCACTCTATCCACTTGTCTAGATACTTTGGGGGTCCTAGCTTGTTAGGGTATTGGTTATGGAACTCTTTAAGCTTCTAGGGGCAATCTATAAAATTCTAAGCGGGGTACTAGGTTAGGTCTAGATCGTAACCTTTCTATTAGATATGGTATTTTAGCGTTCCTTATACTAGTTTATAGGCTAGTATTTTATTAACTTCCTATTTGTTGTCGCTATTAACTTAAATTGGTAGTGGAGGCTTATTCTTTTGTCCAGGTAGTGGGTTATTTATAGCTTTCCGTAGCTTATCTAGTAAGAAAATAGGGTGGACTTTAATTAAGTCTAGAAGTTTAACCTTGTATAAGTTGCCTTCTTTATTAAGGATTTTATATAGTCCTGCCATCTTATAGTCTAGCTTATGGCTAGGCCGTTCTGTCTTCTAGTTCTTTATTATAACCCAGACCTTGTCGCCTATGGTAAAGTTAGGCTCGCGCCTGTGCTTATTTGCCTACTATTCCATTGATTTCTGGGCCTTCTCTAGGTTCTTGCGGGCTACTATCTATGCTTCTTCTAAGCGTCTAGCATATTACTGTGCTTTCTCATAAAATAGTTTTTTGCGTACGGTCTGTGGTCCTTCTGGTCTTTCCTAGTTAAAGCTTATATAAGGTAAGTATCCTATTTCTAGCTAAATAGGTGCAAACCCCGTAGAGTTATAGGGTAGGGTTGCCTGGGCGTAGTCTATTATGGGTAGTAGTTTGCTCTAGTTGTCCTAAAAGTAGTTAATAAAGGGCCGGAGTCTCTAGTCCAAGTATTAATTTATAATCTCCGTCTAACCATCTGTCTGGGGGTGGTATGCTGTAGAGAGCTTTAGCCTAATACCTAGGATCCGGGTGAACTTGTTCTAAAAGGCTAATATAAACTGCGACCTGTGGTTGGATATGATAGTATCTAGTGGTCCTTAAATTTGGTAGACATAGTGGATATATAGTTGGGCCGCCTCTTTAGCATTAATATTCTTATAACAGGGGATTAAGAACGGGCGCTTACTAAAGCGGTTAACTAGGATTATAACCATATTATATCCGTCGCGGTCTGTAGGTAACTTGTGGAAGTCTATAAAGATATGCTACTAGGGGCGTTCTGGTATTAGAAGTGGCTTTAATAGCCCTAGGGTCTTGTCTTGTGGAATTATAGACCTACGGCAGTCATCGCAGTTCTATATATAGCGGTTAATATCCGTAACCATTCCGGGCTAGTAGTAACGGTCACCAATAATCTTATGGGTCTTATTCTTTCTAGAGTAGGCCGTAGAGACCTAAGTATATGCTTTGGTAATAAGCTAAGTCTGTAAGTTCTATACCTTTACTACTACTAGCCGTTCCTAGTGCTTAAGCAGTCCGTTTTCTAGGGACTATAGGCTGGTAGAATCCTTTGCCTTTTTATGGTACTCCTATAGAGAAGGGGCCGTACGGTTTACCTATAGTAGTTTATTAATAAGGTCAAGTTCTATAGAATTAATAGGATATATCTTAACGCTTAAAGGGTCCGTATTTAGTTCTGCCCGTATTTAGGGGTTAAGGCATTCTGGTTATAGTAGCGTCTAAGTCCGTAATAAGATCTTCGCAGTTGCCTAGTTATCTAGGTCCTGTTCACGCCTTATAAGAGCATCCGTACGGTTAGTAGCACCTGGCCTATATATAATTAGGAAGTTAAACTGGGATAGAACCTCTGCCTAGCATGCCTGCCGGGCTGTAAGGGCCTTTGTTGTTATAAAATATTCTAGGGCTTTATGGTCCGAAACTACTTAAATGGGCTTAGGGGCTCCTTCTAACTGTATTTACCAGTACTAAAAGCTAGAGATAATGGCTAGCATTTCTTTGTCGTGAATTGGGTAGTTTAGCTTAGCATCTATTATAGTCTTTAAATAGTAAGCAATAGGGTGCCATTTTCCGTCCGTCTACTTCTGGGAGTAAATGCCAGCTATAACGCCGTCTAAGGCATCAGTTTCTAGCATTAAGGGCCGTTTTGGGTTAAAGTGGGCGAGTAAGGGAGCAGAGACTAGTTGTTTCTTAAGCTTGTTAAAGGCCTGCCTACATACGGTATTAAAGTGAAAGGGCCGGTCCTTGTAGGTAAGTTGGCTTAGGGGCCGGGCAATTCTACTATAGTTCTTAATAAAGCGTTAGTAGAAGTTGTAGAACCCTAAGAATAACTACACCCCCTTTATGGTCCTTGGGGGTATCTATTAGTTAATTATAGCCGTCTTTTCTAGGTCTGCCTTGATTCTGTTTATACTAATAATAAACCCTAGGTACTTTGTGCGCTTAATACTGAATTTTAATTTCCTAATATCGGCCTGGAGGCTAGCCTCTTAGAGCCGTTATAGGACTTTATAGACATGCTCCTTGTGTTCCAACTTATTCTTAAAGTAAATTATAATGTTATCCAGGTAGGCCGTATAGAAGTCGTTAAGGTAGTTAAAGAGTATATTGTTTATATATCGCTGGTACATAGCTGGTCCGTTGGTCAGTCTAAAGGGAAGTACTTTATATTTATATGTTCCGTAATAGGTCTAAAATGTGGTAAGGTTTTCTAATCTAGGGTCTATTCTAATCCGGTAAAAAGCCTAACGGATATTAAGCTTAGTAAAGATTTTAGCTCTACTTATTTGGGCTAGAGTCTTATTAAGTAAGGGCAGGGGGTAGCGGTCCTTGCGGGTTATATTATTAAGTTTGCGGTAGTTAATGCAGAAACAAAGTCCTCTATTTAGCTTCTTGGCAAAGAGAATAGGCGAGTTAAAAGGGGCTTAACTAGGCTTAATAAAGCCCTTATTCAGGTTATTAATAAGGTACTGCTTTGTAGCCTATAATTTGGCTATAGACTGCTAACAAAGGGGGCTATAACTAAGGGTATCTTTCTTGTCTGGCTTAATTTCAATCTTATGGTCATACGGTTGGTGAGGTGGGAGTATATTAAACACTGCCTTAGAGAATACGTCCTTAAATTTCTGGTATTAATGGGGCAGTTTCTGTTCTACTAGCTCCTTATCTATAAGCTCGCTTTCCTGTCCACTAAGCTTGCTTTCCTTTTCCTTAATTATTTAATTAATTTCATATAAGCTAGTGGTAAAGGTAATGGTATTAGGTTAAACTAAGTTTTAGTAGAATCCTACGACGCTAATATAGCAGATATTAACTGGGGGAAGGTCTGTAGGTTTCTTTACGGACTTTTATCGGGCCGTATTTTAAGGTATAGGGTTTATAGTCTTCCTTAGCTTACGTTCTATTTTCTATAAGTTGTCCTTCCAGTCTATTAATTTAGTATAGCATCCGGTATTCCTAGCCTTCCTTTATAGCTGCGTAGGGCCTATATTCTCCGTGGGGGACTTAGCTAGGTTATTACTAATTTCCTAGATCTCTGGTGTGGGTGGCATAATATAGGTAGTCTGGGGGCGGCGTAGTATACAAATCCGTTGCGGATTAAGCTGTATATCTTTCTTAAAGGCCTGGTCCCTATACATAGCGTCGGCCTAATAAATGGTGTCTATCTATGGCCGCATGAGGTTTTCTATTGTAATACTAATTTCTTTTATAAAGGAAGGGGTTAGGGGTAGGGTTTTGGGCTAGATTAGCTATCTGCTCTATATGTTGAGCTATAAGCCTAAATAGGCTAGCTATTTTCTTCCTAAAATTATATTGTGGCTTCCTAGGTCCGTAATAAGCAAGGGGATGTTATACTGCCTTTGTCCATTAACACGGAGGTAAATCTGTAAGATAGTTATAATAGGTGGCCCTATTCGTCCGTTGTATCCGCGAATAGGAATTAGTTTGGGCAGTTCTTTAAGGGGTGCATTTAGAAAATCAGCCAGCTTTACAGCACACTGGGTGTCTATTAAGGCAAAGGTATTTACTCTAGAGTTAGCTAAAGCAGAGGTTAAAACTTAATATCTATTGCGGAATAAAGTATAAGGGATAGTGCAGCTTCTTCCACTGACTAGCCGACCTAGATTAATATATAATATATTAATTCCTTTTAACCTTAGAGAGGAGTCTTTCTCTAGGGTTCCTCTTTTTTTGGCTCTATGCTATTCTCCTAAATTAACAGAACCTTGCCTGTTTTTGCCTTTGTCTGGCAATCCTTTATAAAGTAGTCTTTCTAGCTATATAAGAAGCAAGCTCCTTAATTGCTAAGGGCCTATTTATAGGGGTTATTATATATGGGCTAAGTGTACGCTAGACCCGCAGCAGGACTAGCTACACGGCTAGCTACTAAATTAATAGCGGGCTGTACGGCTGGTGCCGTAGGAGTTGCAGATCGTGCTAGAGTGTTATAGGCCGTTTATATAGTGCTTATAGTTTAGTTTAGAGAGTTTCTAGCTTTATACCGCTTAGCTTATACCTTAATCCGACGGAGGCCTTAGTTAATAGATAGGTAGTAGTCTGTAAGTACCTTTAGCGTCTATACAGTAGTAAAAACTGGCAGTATGGCGCGCTGTAGGTCTAGGGTAAGTTTGTCAAAGAGGTCTAGCATTAGGTCTTTATAGGGAATTTAGGCTTAGCCGGCTAGGTATAAAAAGCGGGTCTAGAAGGCTAAAAAGGTCTCTGTCGTCTTTATATTAAGAGCTTTATAATTAAGGCGGGCGTTCTATACCTTAAAAGGGTCCTTATAGATAAAAGACAAGTAGTTAATTATCTTATTTCCAAAGAGGAAGGGATTTGCTAAGTCCTAAGCGTATTACGGACGTAGGTGCGTCTGTGCGTCTCTACTAGTACGGCTAAAGACGTAGGCCATCTTAGCTTGAGTAGTGGGGAAGTGGTCCGTATTAACTTTAAGCTTATCCTGCAATTAAAGCTTCCAGTTATTAAATATAGGGTTAGTTCCGTCTGTAAATAATAGGGGGTCTGCAACCTTCGCGGACCGCAATAATACTAATACTGTGCGTTATACTAGGGCCTTAAGGACTGTAGTAAGTCTCTAGGTGTCTAATAACTCCTTACTAGGTATAGGGGTGTCTCTAGTTTTAAGCAGCTCTTAAAGCCGTTTAATTTCGGTATTAGCTGCTGTGAGCTCTTTCTAGGGGGTCGAGACGGCGACTATTTCGCCATTAGAGGTATTTGCGGGTCCTACAGCAGCTTTGCCAGCTACTATATTTCTTAGCATAGTGTGACGGTGCTGGAGCGCGTCACCTGCTACTTTCTGGGCATTCTGCCAAATTCTGCTATATTCTGCCGACATCACTTGTAGAGCCAACCAATTAGGATTTTCCATCCCCGGGATAGAAAATCGCTATTGGCTTGCTTACTACTAGCGCCTTGGCGACCCCTTTGTATCTTACTAGTCTCTAATAGACTTCTTCTTCTCCTTAGCTTAGTATTCTTATATAGTAGCAATCTACAAGCTTTAGTTCAGAAGCATTTGTACGAGCCTATTATATTATACTAAGCTCTCCCTACATTGCCTAGGAAGGCCTTAATAATATCCCACCCTAGAAAACCTTATCTGCAATAACGCGTTAACGCGTTATACTTAGACATCAAAAAACTTACACTACCACGCCTAGGAAGGCCCTAATAATATCCCACCTTTATAGGCTAGACTGTACTTAACCTGCACCCCTAAAAGAACCCCCCTAGAATTAAAACCAAATTATATAATTCCAACAATCCTTAGGAAGCCGATAATGGCACCTAAAGCGAGCTTATTCAAAAGACCGGTCTCTATCTAAGAGGAACACGAGATCCAGCTAGAATTAGAAATTGAAGATAATAACAACGTTATAGATATATGTGAGTAAATGCGTGCCCTTATAGCCAATTAGAAGGTTAATTGTCTTCAAGCCTAAAGTATATAAGAGACTCTAAAGGAGATCCTGGAAAGCCTTACTGCCTTATAAAATAGCCTAGCCTCCCTTTTACAAAGCCTTAGTTAACCCATTTGCTTAACTAAATGCGATATACTAGAGAGTATGGATATAATAATAAAGTAATTAAAGTCCGTCAAGCTCCCTAACCCTCCACTATTGTTGGACGGCATAGATCCGACCTTTAAGAACTGGAGAATCTAGGTGCAAGGAAAACTCCGCGTTAATTAAAACTACTTTACTTCTAAAAAAGCTAAGATGCTCTATGTCTTTGGACAAATGATAGGAGATGCATAGTGGCACTTTTAAGCCAAATTTGAAGATAAATCCCCCGTCCGATTTACATCCGTTAATAAGATACTGTAGCACCTAGCTACTATCTACGTAAATCCAAACAAAGTACGGGATGCTAGATACGAGTATAATTGCCTAATAATAAAACTATCCTACTCCTTTGCTAAGTTCTAAACTTAATTCTTATACCTAGTAGGGGAAGGCCAGGTTCTCCTTAAGAACTACTATTTAGACCTATATAATAAACTAACAATCCGACTATAAGAGAAAATTATAATAGCTTTAGACAATTTACTAACCTACTAAAAACTCACAACCCAATATTTATTACTAGATTTAGAACTAAAACAAATTAATACCTATTCTAACCAACTAAAGTGGTCCTATAGCGACTGAAACCTATCTACTACACCAACGGGAGCTAGCGTTAAAAGACAAACCACGACCGCCCTTATACCAAAAGTAGTTATAACTGCCTACCTATAAGCCTCGCCTAACCCGTTATATACTACACTTTTAGCTAATGCTTATTGTAACACCCTAGTTAACCCTGCCATGGCCACATGCTTTAATTGCGGAAAGAATAGTTACTTTGCCTTATCCTGCCTGGAGCTAAAGGATAAGGGTAATATTAAGGAGATAGAGGAAGAAGAAACGTCTAATAAGTTAAGAAAAGAAGAACCCTAGGGAAAGACCCCCCCCTAGGATATCCTATTGATTTTAAAGAGATTAATTTAAGTTAGCTAATAGGTGGAAAATACTTTATAGTTCTATATATAGTATCTCAAAATAGATATAGAGTTAATATAACTACCCTTGTTAACACTAGAGTAAATGGCTTTGCCTTTATAAATACTGCTTATGTAAATAACGTTGCTAAGTTCTTAAATATAAATACTACCTGACTAGAGAAGCTTGTTTAGGTAAAAGGCTATAACGGCTAGGCTAGTAAGCCGGTTACCTATATCTTAAAGCTATATATTGCTATTAATAAAAGGCGCTAATTTAGTATCTTCTTCTGTATCCTAGACCTAGGTTCCCACGATATAATCCTTAGCTAAAAATAGATATCCTACTTTAATATTTAGCTAAATATTTAATAAAGATAGTTTGTCTAGCTAGAGAATAAACCAAAATTACCCTCCTTTATTAGAGAAATCTAGACTAACCGTAAGACGTTAGCCGCAAAGGCTGACCCTATCTATTAGTAGGATATTAGGGACCGCGACCTAGCCTTTACCTAAAAGAATACCCGCCGCAAGGCTAGTAGGAACTCTGTACCAACAAGGATACTCCCCTAAAGGACTACAGTTAAGGAAGACCCTACTTACGGAAGTAGAATGAATAGTAATATAGACAACTTCTAAATTATAGAGATCTGGCTAATAGGGAAGAGGACGTACTAATAGGACGTAGAGGATAACCTTTAGAAGATATAACAAGAGCTAAAAGGAGTGAAGATAACGCTAATATACCAAAGGCCCCCAAGGCCATGGACACCCCTACTATTACACAACCCCCCTATAGTAGACATCGCGGCAATTAGCGCCATAGGTTTTCACTTTAATATATATTAGAAGGATAATAAGGTCTTTATAACCAGTTTATACAAAATTAACTGGATTATTAATAAGAGGAAAGAAGGGCTAGTAGAGGAAACTAATAAGGAGCTAGTTAAGCGCCTCCTCCCTATATACCTTTTAAACCATAGAGACGCGTTCTTAAAAGCAGCTTTAGATATACTGCCCCCCCACTAAACCTATAATTATAAGATTTAACTAGAGGCTAATAACTCTCTAAGCTATAGCCCCCTTTACTAGTAAACTATAGAGGAACTAAAAGCAACTAAGCAGTACTTAATTAATAACCTTTATAAGGGGTTTATTAAGCTAAGTTAGGCCCCTTTTGCTTTCCCTATTCTGTTTATAAAGAAACCTAATAAAGGCCTTTATTTCTGTATTGACTATTAGAAATTAAACGCTATTACTTAAAAAGATTGCTACCCTCTCCCCCTAATTAATGAGACCCTTATACATCTAAGCTAAGCCAAAATCTTTACTAAATTTAATATCCGCCAAGCTTTTTACTAAATTAGGATAGACCCTGCATTAGAAGATCTAATAATGTTCTACACCTACTACAGTTCTTATAAATATAAAGTCCTTCCTTTTAGACTAACGAATGGGCCAGCTACGTACCAAATCTAGCCATTAGGCAGTTTAGGTTTTCATAATAATAGCCCTCTTAACGGCATCTATAGCAGTGCCCTAGCTTCTAAAGTAGCTCGCGCTCTCCGTCTAGGAGTTTACGTGGGAAGGTTGGTATAGAAAGGTTAATATTAGCTCTAGTACTAGTATTAGTAGCAGGCATCAGTGGCTTAGTGTATATAGGTATAGTAGGCCCGGGGGGCTTTTATATAGGGGCCTTTAGGCGAGGGTTGGCAGTAGAGATCTAATTTAGCCATTGTTTAATCTTCCGTAGGGCTGCTACTATGTTATATACGTTATTGTAATTGTGACTAGCGGCGGTATAACTAAGGCAATAGGTGACCTTTTTAAGGAGATCTTCTTAGTCCTCAGTGTCATCTCAGGTAAGGACTCTAGTGTATTCCTAGAACTTAATATAGAACTTGTTAAATAATTTAGTAGAACTTATCTTTAAGGCGCGTAGTTTAGCTTAACTAGTGGCTACTAGGTTATAGTTGCAATATATTAGGTTAAGGTTATTAAGAACTTCCTAGTTAGACTTCTACTTCCTAGGGCTATTAGTCTCCCATCAGGCGAAGAGTCTATTAAATAGGGTACCCTTTGTACGCCCAATAATATAACCAATCTTGGTATTCTCTGTGGGAAAAAGGTAGGTGCTCTAAGTTAGCTTTTTATAGATTTACATCTTCTAGTGGCTGTATTCCTTGCGGTCTCCCTAGAAGACTAGGGGATCTAGGTATTGTGTATTAGACCCTATAATTATAGCTCAAGTTTGGTTACTATTATAGGGGTCGCTATTAGGTAAAGCTGCTTAACGCTAACTTTTGGCTAAGCGTTAGGTGGGTAAGGTTGCCGGAGGCGTAGAGGCTTAGGTGGTGTAGTGCGTAGTAGAGGGGTGCTCGGCATTGTTACGGATATGCTTGTTAAGCTAAGACTATAGGTATTTAATTATGCCCTCCTTCTCAGTAACCTTAGCAATAAGTACAATCTTAGCTTTCTTTAATTATTAGACGTCGCGCTTAGATATATAGAGGTCATCTTCAGTTTCTTAGCGTGTGTTATTAGCAAGTGCCTCACTAGCTTGTAAGTCTTAGATAATATTATAATCTTAGGCAGTATATAGTTTAGCTCGTGTAAATCTAATAATAATCTAGCTAATAAATATAAGTAGTCGTTAGTTATTAATAAAAGCCTTACTTCTATACGCAATTAAAAGTGGATTAAGCTCGCTAGTAAGCTTAATTGCTACTATAATATAGGCCTTATATTTATTAAGATCCATACTAATTACGGCGATAAAGTAAGTAATATTATTCCTAATCCTCTTACCTAATAGCTTAATATTAGTTAAGTCCTCTATCCGACGCTTGCTAAAATTACTTTTAATATATTCTCTATACTAGCTATAAGCTCTATATATAAATAAGTCTTTAGTTAAGCTAAAAATATTATTATTAATAAGCGTAGTTAATTGTCGGCTAACACTATTAAAGTAAATTAGTACTAGAAATAGTGGCTAATTAAAAACCTTTTATTAAGTAGTTTAATTAACTATATTAATACTAATAGAGCATTAATTATACCCTAGTTAATAAGCTTAAATATTAATCTTACTGGCTATAAGCCAAATACAGAGACAGAAAAGCCGGCTTAGTAAGCTACATTTACTAAAGCTTTATATTTAATTAAAATCTAATACTAAAATAGAGCCTCTGGAGCCCTTACTACTTACTACCTTCCTACCTTTTTTGGGCCTCTACAGGCGCACAGAACGATTTTAGCTACATTTAAATACTATATTAGGTAAATTAAGGTATATTTTTAATCGGGCAATGTTAACATTTATATATATAGAGGTGCTGCTAAAAATCTGGAATAAAATACTATCAAATCTATACCAATTACCTAATTAGGAAAGCGAGCTGACAGCGGAACAGTCAGCGTGCCTTATTTTCATGCAGCGGACAGCGAGCGATCTAGTTGGCCGCAGTCAGTCAGCTATAGCGCCTCAAAGCTCGCTGGGGACTGACTGTTGGACACACTGTAAAAAGCCCTGTTTCTTTGCATTGTAATCCACATTTACATATTCACTAGTACCAGCGTTCACTTACCCAGCAGCAAATTAAATCAAACTTCACTATGAAATTATCCCCAATCTTTGTAAAACAGGAACCAAACTTTCCTATCTCGGTCTTCTTCACTCTCTCTGGCATGATGACCCCCGACTTCGTCCTTTCCAGCTTCGCATGCCCCTTTTACGCCGAAGCAACACCGTGACACCACTACGCCCTGGCCCGCAACGACACAATCGAGCGTGTTGTGGCCGGGCATGCAGGGCGCGTGGGCGGGTGATATAGCGGGTGGGAGCTGTTCGAGGAAGCTCGGGTGGAGGCAAGCAAGCAGTTGGACGAGGCGGTGGATGAGATGGTGAGGCAGGAGGAGGGCGCGTGGGAGCAGGTGCGGGATGAGGAGCGTGAGAGTCTGCTTAGCCAAGGAAGGCAATGTTTTGATCCGATGGATAGCAGATTTTGTTTGAAGATTAGGGGCACTCATATGGTATGAATTCGTTGCTTATTCCCAAGGTGATGGCTTTTTGTTTCACTCCTCGAGTAGTTTCAGAAGGTATTGCGCCTGGGGCAGCATTTTTATAGCCTCGAAAAATGTCGTGAAAGTTGAAATTGCTTTGAGTATCCTCAGTATTCTATCTCAGTGCACCCATAAGCTGCTTTGTGACACTGAGTGGCTCCTAAATCCATGATCCTTTGGTAGCGCGATTCTTTGTTTAAATATGATGCCTGGCAATTATAACATCTTGCTTTGTCCTCCGATTAGACTAATAAAGGGAGCCTTAGAAAATATTAGAAAGAATCATATAAGGACGCGAGCAACCTTACTGATTTAAAACAAAGCAGAAGAGAATCAATATTCATCCGATATACCATCATTTGAACTCCAGAAGACTGAATACATAATTGGAATGTCTCGTATGGGTGCCACGAAAGTCACTACCCAGTATGATGCGCGGTCACCATCATTGCCACAACAAGATCTCCCGCTTCATTTACAAAGGCGACAGCGTCAAGTTGCTTCAGTCATGCTTGCAGGCCTAGTGTCGGAACTGCAGGATGTACCATCCCGGCCTCGTACTGCTGCCATTACCAATATCGGCAATATCGCCTCTACATTTCCTTTCACAAATCCTCCACAAATCCTGTACCTGCAGAAATTCTAGGGTCTCGACAAAGCAGGTCCTGGGACGTTCCTCTTCCCATGGAGGTCGGAACTAGAGCTCAAATCTCCGGTTCTGCCATCGATTGACGCTCGCATTTCGGACGAAGGAAAGCAGCGTTTTAGGAAGTTTATTCGTGCAATAGAGGAACAGGATAGGCGAAGGATGTTTCTTGTTACCACTCGGGTGGGAAAACTGAGAACTAGGTGGGAGAGTCAAAAGGAGTGGAGAAGAAGGGAGAGAATGGAGATGCGGGAGGTAGTTTCTCAAGGATGAATAGTGGAGAGAAGAAGCATCGCTGGTAACTTATGGGGAGCTTAGGAGAACCAGTAAGCAATAGACATGCGGAAATGATTACAATTGGTATGAACTTTGATTAACTGAATTGTGCTAGGCATTATGGTATGTTTCTCTTTTCGATTATGGTAAGCTTCTTGCTACATGTAGCAAAATCTAAGGGGAACGCCAAATGATAATTTTGGGGTCAAGTACAACCCCCCCCCCCCCCTCTCCAGCCTACCAGTCCAGAATTTTCCTCAGACGTTCAAAGCTGTGGTCGGTGCCCAGTCACCGGTCCCCGATGCCTAATAGGGCAGAGTCCTCACTTGAAATATATCCCGATATGGAGCGGTATTAATACTCTTGACTCAATCCGCAAGCTCTTCCTTGTAAATGGGTTGAAACCCCTGAAACTTTCATACGAAGCACTGATTCCAATGTCCTCCGCTTCGAGCAAAAGCCATGCTGTCCACAAAAGTGCTAAGCTTGCAGCGCCCATGCTTGTCACCGCCACAGTATTTCAGCGGAAGGATGCGGTCGTTTACGATGATGCGGACGAACTCTTCATCTTCATCAACACATGTCATTTTCTCGAAATATGCTCTGGCTGCAAAGGGAACGGTCCACGAAGCTGAGTAGCCGTTGGTATCTTTGATGTTCTTCAAGGTTGCGTTAGACAAAGGAGTTGTATCATTATAAAGCCCAAAAGCGCTGAAGATACTGGTCATGTCATTGTCGTGACTGAAATCAGCATACAGCTTCCTGCCCAACGGGAATGTCTCCCCATTGGAATCCAGAGTGTGGTTTGTGCAGGTGTCATCCTGTACTGGTTTTCCGGTCATACGAGCAATGAGCTCGTTAACAAAGCCCACACCTTGAGTAGCTCCAAGTGGATTGCCGTCGGCATATCCGTAGTACTTTCCTAGCGACTGGTAATAGTCATATTGTTGCCACTCTTTCTTGCTGAACAGGCTGCAAAATTGTGACACCTTGGCTGTGGGATGTGCCACTGTTTCAAACGGACAAAGGTCCATTAGAAAGATGGTTTCTGATTGGGTAAGATTCGCCCCAACCAGCTTCTCATTGATTCGTGTTTGTATCGGCGAAATGAATATTTCTACCCAGGCATTCTGTGCAGCGCTGCCAACAATGGATGCAGGGCCTTTCTCGAATGCAGTGCAGAGATTGTGGCTCAATGTGTTGTTCGACCCTTCATCTTCACTAATAATGACCATATTGGACGAAGGTTTCCCGTCGTCCTTAGCTTGTGCAAAGCCCTCAAGCCACTTCTCTGCTGATTCAACGACGCGAGTTTGCCCAGACGACCGCACAAAAGGAGGATGGAGGCTCGCAAGAGGCTCATAGTATCGATAAAATCGGATTCCGGAATTGACCATTTGCTGTTGCCCAGCAGCCGTAAGCTGATCTGCGCCCAGTGTATACTTGTAATCTTCCAGGAAGGCAAACTCGTCCGGATAGCTATCAACGGACTGCTGTATCTTATTAATGGTGTAATTGTACCATACGGCCTTCCCCGCAGTGGGGTCGCGGCCTCCATGGCGGGAGAGTATTTGAGCGAAAGTGATGGAGCAGCCTTTCGGAGGCTCTGGAGGAATTTCTGAAGGGACGCTGAAGTAGAGAGAGTATTGGCCCCAGAAGTGGGATATTTCAGGACTGCAGCGGTAGCCCTGGTCGATCGAGTCGCAAGGCTTGGGGATGACGACGGAGCATGCTCTTCATATAATCAGCATCCAACGCAAGTATATAATAATAAATCACTATGTCGTACCTTGAGAATTCGTAAATGATGAATATGCCTGCAGTCAGAACAATTGCCCATGCCAAGATGCTAGAACGGGGAGAGCTGTGAATCTTCAGAGGAGACACCGGCTCCTTCTCATCCAGTGGCAACCGGGCGTATTGCTGGCGACGAGAGCCCACCATTCGGTTCCAGAGGCGAGCCATGTCTCGAGATTTTGGTGTGGAACGTGGGTGGAGTGGTTCAAGGGTTCCTACAAGGGATATTATGCCGTTATTTTCGCTGAAGGCGGTTTATCATATTGGGGTACCTGATTTGCTCCACAGTGGACCCTAAAGTGTGGCGCGTAGGGTAGGTGCTGCGAGGAAACAGTAAGTGTAGAGGTTACTGGGATGGGAGATGTTAGGGCGGTTTGACGTGGCTGACAGCAGGATTGCTGCCGACATGCGCCAAGCCGTCATGGTGCGAGAGCTTGTCGCAACATCAATCAGGTGCAGTCCTCCCTTGCTGTTCCACGAGAGTGGAAGTCTACTCTCACGTATACGCTATCCTTTCCTGGCTCTCAACGAGCTTTAGGAGGATGAGCATCGCCTGCAGATATGCTCCCCTTCAGGCTACCAGCGGCGACGAAGGCACACAAGACCACCTTCCATATCAAGACGGAGAAAGCTTTTCGGATAGCATTGCGGATGACAGGGAAGGTTTCTCCAGTGATAGTGCTCCGTTAATTGGCGGGCGACCATGCAGCCCTCTCAATTCGGTAGGTAACAGTTTTCTAGAAGGTTGCCAATTTTTCACACATCTCTCTCCACCGCGATGCTTGACTCGCCAGTGCTCCAAGCCTCCTACCGAACCAGATCTCCCCTACGCATGGTGTTATGCAATGGCATTACACGCGATAGTCACTGCGTAGGTAGAGCTTGTTTTGATGATCAAATGATTCGTCATCCTGCCGCCGGGGGAGCTTGCCGGACCGAGGATGATAGCTATGACGTTCCTTAGCCGATCTTGCCTCCGCAGCTAAACAATTAAGGTCTTGGGAGTCACTCCATATAACAAGCCCAACGGACTCCTAGCGGGTCTGACGGGTGTCTATGTACCCCAAAATTCTTTATCTTTTAGCTATAAATACTCCCTTGATTCCCGCTTATTCACTCAATTATCGTTGTTTGATCTGTTTATTTGATCAATTCGTTGACAATGGGTGAAAAATTGCAGGACGATGCCGACGAGCTGCAGCTCGAAGCCCTCGGCCATAAGGGAGAGCTCAAACGGAATTTTTCTCCCCTTGCCATGCTTGGTCTTGCCTTTGCAATCCTCAATTCCTGGACTGCCCTTTCAGCATCGCTGTCTCTCGCTCTGCCAAGCGGCGGCTCTACAAGCGTTGTCTGGGGTCTAGTCACCGCTGGTATCTGCAACCTTTGCTTGGCCACATCTCTCGCTGAATTTCTGTCCGCCTACCCCACTGCCGGCGGTTAGTATACATCCGGTTTCCTTAGGGTTTGGATTAACAGTATATAGGCCAATATCATTGGGTCGCCGTTATTAGCTGGAAATCCTGGGTGCCTCTTCTGTCTTGGATTACAGGCTGGATTAATGTTTCAGGATGGATTGCACTGGTTGCATCCGGCGGGCTTCTTGGCTCACAGTTGATTGTTGGGGCTATTTCTCTGATGAGTCCCAATTACTCTCCTCAGCGATGGCACCAATTCCTCATTTACATTGGCTACAACATCTTCGCCTTCGTTGTAAACGCCTTCATGAACTCGTCCCTGCCATACGTCAATAAAGCTGCTATCGCCTGGTCAATCTCCGGTTTCGTTGTCATTTCAATTACAGTCCTCGCATGCGCATCGCCAAACTATTCCTCAGGCTCCTTTGTGTTCCGCCAGTTTATCAACCAAACTGGCTGGCCCGATGGCATCGCCTGGTTGCTTGGCTTGCTCCAAGGTGGGCTCGGTCTTACGGGATATGATGCTGTCGCGCACATGATCGAAGAGATCCCGAATGCATCCATCGAGGGACCGAAAATCATGATTTACTGTGTCGGTATTGGAATGTTCACAGGGTTTGTTTTCCTCGTCGTCCTCCTTTTCGTAGCTGGGAATGTCAACACTGTCATATCGTCACCTGCCGGACCGCTCCTACAAATATTGTATAACGCAACCAGCAGTCACGCCGGCGCAATATGTCTACTCATGTTTCCGCTCATATGCCTCCTTTTTGCGACCACTTCTATTATGACCACTTCTTCACGCATGACCTATGCGTTTGCGCGTGATGGCGGACTACCAGCTTCCCACTTCTTCGCCAAAATACATCCAAGGCTAGGCTTGCCACTCAACGCCCTCTACCTCACTACCACCCTAGTTGTAATCTTTGGGTGTATCTTCTTGGGATCTAGCAGCGCTTTTAATGCTATCATCTCAGCTTCCGTCGTCGCACTTGGTGTTTCATACGCCATTCCTATCGCCATCAACTGCCTTCAAGGACGGAAGAAGCTCCCGCCGCGGCCCTTTGTACTACCTAATTGGTTTGCATGGTTCGCGAACTTGCTCGGTATTGCGTATGTTATCGTGACCACCGTGCTCTTCGTCTTTCCGCCCGAACTTCCGGTTACCGGTAGTAATATGAGTGAGTTTCTACTTCCTCGCCACTCTTATTGACGTATTCCTAACGGGAATGCTGATGTTTCTCCAGACTACTGCATTGTAGCTTTTACTATCATTATAATTATCAGTACTGTCCAATGGTTTGTCGATGGCCGCAAAAACTTCACTGGTCCACGCGTAGGGATAGGACTAGAAGTTCTAGAAGTTGTAAAGAGTCAGCAGAATGGAGACTCAGATGACACTTTTGATCCGAAGGTCGTGGAAGAGGCGAGAAGGCAATCCGCATAAGCGGAAGAGTATGAAAACAAAAAGCGGTGCATAAAGAGCGTGTATATATTTCGGATAGACTAGTAAGACTCTAATTCAACCAACTCTATGCATTATGACGTTGGAGCCGCTTTTACAAGGAGGGGTAAACGGGCCAAACGTTCCCCCTTGTTGACCCTCATATATAACATTGTAGAATCTAGCCAATAGTGTATTACGGTAATAAAAAATATGCAGCCGTAAATTATAACAAAATATGTATTTACGTTATTTTATTCGTATATATTAAGAAAAAAAACTTTCTTATGTACCTATACTAACTACTTACTAGCTTATTTAAAATTATCAGACGCGTTAAAACCTATTATTCCCAGCTATATTACGCTTTCTAAACTATAAGAATTATATTATAAAGTTCTATAGTACCTACTACTTAGTGGTAAATATAAAGCAGTTTCTAAGGAAGATCTACTTCGTAGAAATACATTATAGTAAAAGGTAATTATATAAGCCTTACTAACTACCCCCAAACTTTAACTTAGCTTTTACTTAAGCTTAAAAAAACTAAGTAAAAGTTTACTAAGCTTTTAACCTAATTATAGAAGTAGGCTAAAGTATGAGATTATTACTACTTAGCTATCCATATAAAGGCTATTGTCACGATGACGATGTATCACATGCGAACGCTAGATGAACAAGCATCAGATTCGTAGAATTGATAGCTACGTACGGCTGTCGTGGAGACTCAAGAGGATTGCTGGAGACCTCGACAGGAATGCAACTGCGGCTGAATCTATATAGGGGCAATCGGGGCGGATAAACTATCTGCCAAGCGATATCAAACAAGGAAAGGAAAGCTATGCGTCTACGGAGGTCGCGGCCAAAAGTAATCGAAATACAGGGGTATACGCCACAAGACAGGGGTTTCTCTTGGCATCTATTTTCAGTAGGTTTATGCCTATCTAACGTACCCTATTCGGGTTCCTTTTCCTCTTATTACGCCCCTCTTTATACTCATTGCCTCCTTCTAATTCAATTATCTTCTTAATATGTTCTGGTATCCTCTCTATCCATTCTTAGATCTTCTTTTATGGCAAGTCTTTCCATGCTTTTAGCCAATCCTTTTTCATTTACTCCTTACTTATTACTATACCATACTTTATAGTTTGCCTCTTTATCCAAAACTAAGCTAGCTCTATTATATTTAAATTAGGAGAGTTTACTGGCTAAAGCATTCTTATAATCTCCTATAATTAATAAACCTTTCCTTAATACTTATAAGCATATAGGGATGCGTTATCCTCTTATACAATTATACTAGGATAAGAGAGCTTGCACTGCTTTATAAAGGGAAGGAGCTTCTTCTATAAGATCTCCTTATAATACCAGTACCAATTAATCCCTCCTTTGCTTGCTTTTCTCTCAAGTTTACCAGTCTTCTTACACCACTTCCACTTTGGCTTCTTTCCACTCATATTCCAAGTAATTTTTATCCTTATTTATATAGAAAGATCCCATTTAAGCTTACACTGTGCCTCTAGCTCTATACTTACTTTATCTATCTATTCCTTTACTACTTTCTTTTCTGCTAGTATCTCTTTTTCCCAAATATAACAAGGGCCCTTTAAGTTATAGGAGAAACAGCCCCAAAATATAAACTCCTTAAAGTGCTTCCACCGGCAACGAATACAGTAATTATAATAGGCCTCCTCTTCTGTTCGCTACACACAAAGCCTCCCTTTTTACCCTCCCTATATAACGCTAGTCTTATCTAACTAAATTATATTCTTCTAATTCTTAAGAGTCCAATCTTTATAAGCTAAGCACTAATTATATTGTGCGAGCTTATTCTCCTTTATAAGACCAGGTTTTTAAGTAGGTTTTATAGGCTTATAGCCTCGGTAGCAGAGGATTTGGTAAATAGAGCAAGCTAAAATCCCTCTTTTAGCTAGAGGGGAAATTATATCAGCTATCTTTTGCGTAGAAAGCTCTCGTGTAGTTAAGTTCTTTAAGATTATCTTAATCACCGCTTCTTCTACTTCTAGAGTACACTTCTTAGGTCTGCCAACCTTTAGTGCATCCTCCATATAAGCAATAAGGATCTTTCGATCCTTAGAAGGGTTATAGCCACGGCTTAAAGCCCTCTTTTATAGGTCGTAAATCGTACTCTTCGATAGACCAGTATCGGCCTTAATCTAGTCGGGTTTAAAGCCCTTACTAAGGAGAGTAAGCGCTTACACACGGGGTCCATTGTCATGTGGGCCTTTTAGAGCCATTGCAAATGTATAGCCTATAAGTAGGAAAGCAAGCAGATGCAAAGATGGCAGAAAAGGGGGTCTCTGCTTTCAGCCAGACAGGTATTAAGACAAATGACATAAGCTAGCTGATAGGTAGAGACATAGAATTGTACGAGTGATCTGTTTTATTTAAGGTGGCTCTAAGAGCCCTAATATACATAAGAGAATTGACCCCCTACAGGGGTCCCTAGAGAGTGATAATATAGGTTGAAACTAGACTGACACCGTTTGATATGGACGTCGAACAGCACCCGTCGCACCTCTGTAGTAAGGCTACCTCCGTGGCCAACACACCCCCTCAGATCTGAAGCAGAGCGTCAGAGCTGGATTGCCGGATTAGGCAGTCGGGATAGAAGAGCTGGTAGTAAGCTTTACCAAGTGTTAATTAACCAGATGTCTAATATCGCGGAGCCCCAAGACTTTAACGAATTTTTAATAATTTTACTTTGCAAGAGCTTTAGTTAGTTCATCTACAGCTATCTTACTTATTAGTACCTATTGTACAACAAAGCTTCCATTTTGGACCTCTTGGCGAAGCCAGAATTAATGGATATCTACGTGTTAAAGTTTTATAGATACTGTAGGAGTCTCTTTTATTACAATCCATACTAACTATTAATTGTTGTAATTAATGATAACGTCCTGTTCTAGATTAAATCTAATGGCTTTAAATATCCGAACTATATACTCTACCTCCCTACTAATATATAAGAGAGCCAGGAGTTCTGCCTCTATAGTAGACTTAGTTACTACCTTTTGTCTAGTTGCCTGCCATACTATAGGCCTATTAAATAAGCTTATTAAGAAACCCTATAAGCTCTAACATATTAGAGCATTGTTAGCAAAGCTGGCATTAGAAGCAGCTTTCAGAACCTAGTTTATCTTATATGGTGTAATAGTAGAGAACTTAAGAGTGAGGTATCTGGTATTATAGAGATAGGTAAGTAATCTGTTAATCTCCGTAATATAAACTAGCGATAGATTTTGTAAGAACTTAGCTAGCCTACTAATAGAAAAGGCGACGTCTAGTTATATAGTAGATGCCGGATATGTTGCAGAACCTATACGGCGTTAATATCCTTTTATCTGATTTAGCATAGCTTCTCCCTTATACGGTGTTAATTCCTGGCCCAATAGTGGTGTAGCTGATAGCTTTAGATATTCTAGATAGTATATTAAGATAAGCTTCTTAAGATATTAATCTAGACAGAGTTAGAGCTTTCCCTTTTATTAATTTTGCACAACATAAGTATTTAGGAATGATAAGAATTATAGTATTTGGCGGATCTTAAATTAATCTTATAGCTGCCTTAGGATATCCTCCATCTGCTAATAATAGCTTAGGTGTCCTATAATTAGAATATCGTTAATGTAGAAGAACACAAAGATAGGTTTAATAGGGTGAATATAGAGACATAGCTTATTTAGTACAGCTTTAAACCCATACTTTACAGAGCAGCAGACATTTCCAAAAACCACAATTTTGGAGATTTACGTAGTCCGTACATTACCTTTCTTAGATGGAAAGAGAATCTAGGTAGTAGGTCTATACCCTTAGGGGGAATAAGGTAGACCTCATTATTAACTAAGGTATTGATAAAGGCGTTAACGGCATTAATTTATATAACGTCTAGGTTAAAGCTAGTAATAAAAGCGTAAAGTAGGCGGAAGGTTTGATAGGCTACCGTTATAGCTTTAACCTCCTCTTGTAAGACTGCTTAAAGGTCTCTACAGACAACTAGACAAGCTTTAAATTTTATAATAAAGTCGTCTGTATCTTCCTTATACGTAAAGACCTATATAGTAGGAAGTTAATAAACCCTCTTAATTAGCCGTACCTCGTCCCAGGTCTACTTTCCAGTTAAGGCCTTTATTGTCACGGGGCGCGGAACAGTGGCAGCTGAACGTATATATTCGAGGAGTCTACAAGACGTTGCGCGATCGATCGTAAGGGTCGAGGGCGTAAGGAGGTGATGTACCTACGCGTAGCTGACGTAAGCTGTATGCGAGGTGTACGCGAGAGCACGGGGCTCTCCTATGGAGGCCCCTGCGGTAGGGTTCCGTGACACTACCCCCCCTCTTATAGAGGCGGAGCTCTGGCGACGCTGTGGTTACTATGTACATATAAAAGGGACATTTGAGGTATAGAGAGGAAGAAAAAAGGGGGTATTACTGAAGGTTTGTAAATAATGTTATATAATAAGGCTTGGCACCTAAGAATCCGACTAATTAGACAACTTTAACTGCTGGTTAAAGTTCCTAGACATCTTAACAATATTCTGGTTACGTAATCGCACTTTGCTGTTATATAATGGCAATCTGCGGCAATCTGATGGCAATTTGCCCTTATGTAGCAATGTATAAAGGTTTAACTCTATAAGGGCTCCTATAGAGGGTTAGGCATGAAATCTCTGCTTAGGCCCAGTTTCTGTGGGTTTGCGTAGTAAAAGTTGCTAATTAGATCCTTTGCATTTTTAAAGTCTTCCTATAGTTGCCATTCTGGCTGATCTATATTAAATCCTATATAGATAGCTCTATAGTGGAGCCGCCGTCCTCTGCCTTTGTTAAAGTATTTAGAGTTGATGATTTGTTTAATAGTCCACTCCTTATGGTTCTTGTCTTCGTTCTCGTCTTAGATTAGTACTAGTAGGGGTTTAGGCTGTATTTATCCCAGTAAGGGGTTAGGCTGGTGAAGGTGTAGTAGCTATAGGTAAAATATAGGCTATATCCCACAGGTGGCTAGGGTAGGCGGGAGCTCTAGCTTATATGCGGCTCCCCTATTAATAACTCGTTTAATTAGATAGGGGCTGAGGTTCTTATAATTGAGTAACTTTATAGGCCTCTATATAGAGATATTGCGTGCATCTAGCCATACCTAGTCGCCCATACGCATCTCCGGTGGTGGCGTTCTATAACAGTTGGTGAAGTAGGCCTGCTTTACTTAAGCCTAGGCCATTTCTTCCTTGTAGTAGTTGAGTAGATTTTTTATACAGTCTGCATACTAGTCAGCAAGTAGCATCTTAAGGCGTTTTCTATATGGCAGTTCTTTATTAATAGGTTCTGGTGGCTCTATGCCAGATTAGGGGTAATAACCCTTATTTGCAAAGAACGGGGTAAGTCCTATAGTGGTTAAGATGTAGTTATTCGCTATAAATTTACCTAGTAGAAGGTAATCTACCTAGTTATCTTAACTATAGGCGACTACCTGTTATAGGTATGCTTTTATATTGGCATTAGCGTTTTCTAGTTGCCCAGCAGTTTTATAGTGGAAGAATGTAGACATCTTGGCGGAGATGCTAAGGCGTTAGCAGATTCGTCTCTATACATTAGAGCCAAACTGCGTGCCTTAGTTGGACGTAATTAAGTCAGGTAACCTATGTAATTGGTAGACTTTGTGGAGAAAGGCGTTAGTAACGTTACTAACGGCTACGCCTTTGGTTAGGACGTAGTGGCGCTCCTTTATAAGTCAGTATATTATTATAAGGATATTCTTATAGGTATAGCCGTATTATTTATAGGGTGGTAGGTTAATAATGAAATCTATGGCGATATCTACCCATTATTATATAGGCACTGGTAGAGGGTACAGTAGTCCTTGGTACTTTATATTAAAGGCCTTAGCACGCTTATAACCCTAGTAGGCGCCTATAAAGCATTTAACTAAGTCTATTATTTTAGGCTAGAAGTAGTATCGGCTAAGAAGCTTATAGGTTCCTCCTCTGCCTAGGTAGCCGCTTAATTAGAGGTCGTGGGCCATTTGGATTAGTTGCCGTTATAGGTTTTCTAAGTTAGGGATAAATAGGTGGCCTCTATAATAGAGCCTATTCTCTTTTACTTTTAAGGCTACTATATTAATCTGGCCTAAGCTTTGGAGGTTAGTAGGCAGCGTATAGGCGCCAGCGGTCTTTGCGGTAATAAGTTAGTGTAGTAATGGGTCAATAGAGGTGTTATATACCGTGGTAATAAGCTTGTTAATTTTAGGAGGTAACTCTAGTTCTATAGTATAAAGCTAAGGTACAGTTAGCTCTGTTGTAGGTAGCATACCTAGGGCCAAATTCCGTGCTTTTAGGATTGTCTGTTATTGGAACTAATTGCGGGGGTCATCTTTAGACTAAGGAAGGTCTTGCGAGCGGCATATTAGGCTATTAGGCTTAGTACCTTATACTCCTAGCCTATATGCGATTTTAAAGTTAAAACTAAAGAGGAACTCGTTCTAATGTGCTTAGCGTCAGTTTAGCTACTTTATAGTCATAAAGTACTCGAGGTTGCGATAATCTGTAAGGACTTTAGTTAGTTAGTCAGGTTCTACTAAGGAGAGTTCTAGGCGGAATTCTTTAAACGCTTATACAATTATAAGGAGTTCCTTGTTATAGATCTCATAGTTACACTCTTATAGTGTAAGCTTAGACGAGTAGAATGTAACTAGGTGGAGAAGACTATTGTCGCCTATTTAGGAGAGGACGCCTGTGTTGACGTAGTCTAAGGAGTTGGTTTTGAGATAGAGTTGTTATCCTAGTGTAAAGTGAGCTAGGATAGGTGCTTTAGTAAAGGCATTTTTAAGGTCTTAGAACGCCTTTTTATATTTAGGCGTCCAGGTAAAGCGTAGGTATATTTTCCTTCCTTTTGCAAAAAGGCCCTTTGTTTGTATTATTGCTATAAGTGGTGCTACTATACCTGAGAAGTTGTATATAAATTTCTAATAGAAGTTAGCAAAACTAAGAAAGGCTTATACGTCTTTAATGCAGTTAGGGGCTTACTATTTAGTAATTATATATACCTTCTTAGGGTCTATATGGACACCCTTAGTGGTAATAATTAGTTTAAGGTATTTTACTTCTGTAACTAAGAATTTGCACTTCTTTAAATTAATATAAAGTCCTGCGTCCCTAAGGCGCTGTAGGACCTTTTGAACGTATTTGGTATACTTAGAAGGGTTATCGCTATAAATAAGTATATTATCTAGGTATACAGAGCAGAAGTCGTTAAGGTAGTCCTATAAGGCGTTATTAATGTAGCTTTAGAAGGCGCCTAGGCCGTTATATACACTAAAGGGTATAATAGTATATTTGAATTGGCCAAAGCGTAATATAAATATAGTTTTCCATTCGTCACCTTCCCATATTTAGAGGCGGTTAAAGGCGGCAATAATATTAAGCTTAGTATAGATTTTGGCTTAACTAAGCCGCTTAAGGGTCTCACGTATAAGCGGTACTAGGTATTAGTTCTTAATTATAATAGTATTAAGTCCTCTATAGTTAATATAGAATTGGATACCTCCTCCTAGCTTCTTAGTAAAAAGGATGGGGGCGGCTGCTAGTAATATGCTAGGATAAATAAACCCTTTGTTAAGGTACTCATTAATATACTTTTTAATAACTAGGAGTTTATCTTTTAACATTAGGTAGGGTCTCTTATAAGGTAGCATTTTTCCTTATTTAATGTTAATGACATAGTCATTAGGTTAATATAGAGGGAGTATATCTACGCCCTTTTATAAGCATATGTCGATAAAGTCATGGTACCTCTTAGGGAGGAGTTTACGGAGTTCCTTATTAGTAAGTCCTTTTTTAAGCTTTATAAACTTCTTAAAGTCTAAAGGTGAAAGTCCGTAGAGTTCCATAGGGGCGTTATCTTTTGGAAGGTTAACTATGTCTATCCTATTACTATAGAGGACATAGTCCTGTTCTTTGTTGAGCTTATATAGTTATAATTAGGAAGCTGCAGTAATGGTCTAGCCTTTCTTATATGCTATATAGTAGAAGGCCGCGGCACTTACGTAGTAGCAGTTGGTCGTAGGTAGGGTAATAAGGGGTTTTTTAGGTTAATAGCCTAGAGAGTAGGTAGAGGCGGCTAGGCTATACCCTAGGCAGGTCTCTCTGTAGTAGTTAAAGTTAAAGGTTACTTCTCTTTTCTTCTAGTTAATAATAGGGTTGTGTTGTTTAAGCCAGTTTATTCTAAGGATAATAGGGTAGTTAGCGAGTGGTGTAATATAGGCCTAGAGCTCTTCCTAGTGCCCATTTATATCTAGGTGGAGTTGTGCTATATAGGTAATCTTTTATGCGGTACAACTACCGTTAGCAAGTTATAGGGCGCAGGCTTTGGTGAGGGGTAAGGTAGATAGGTTATAAGTGCGCACAAATTAGGTATCTATAAATTTATTAGTAGCTCCACAATCAATTATAGAATGGCTTTTGTATTGTTTTTTAGCAGTAGTTCCTACTATAGGTAAAACTATTTACTTCTGTCTATTTATCTTTACTGAGTTATCTATTAAGTAGGCCGATATATAGATCCCTTTATTATTAGGGCGTCCTAACCCGCAACTTAGGGCTGGGACTTGGCATTTTCCGCTTCTATTTCTAATCCTACTACCATTGCTGCGTCCTTGTCTTGTATAGTAGCGGCGTATAGCGAGGTGTTTGGTGTTCAAGGTATAAAGTTAGGTGTTAGGCGGCGATTACTAAATCTAGCCATTAGGTAGTTTAGGTTTTCATAATAATAGCCCTCTTAACGGCATCTATAGCAGTACCCTAGCTTCTAAAGTAGCTCGCGCTCTCCGTCTAGGAGTTTACGTGGGAAGGTTGGTATAGAAAGGTTAATATTAGCTCTAGTACTAGTATTAGTAGCAGGCATTAGTGGCTTAGTGTATATAGGTATAGTAGGCCTGGGGGGCTTTTATATAGGGGCCTTTAGGCGAGGGTTGGCAGTAGAGATCTAATTTAGCCATTGTTTAATCTTCCGTAGGGCTGCTACTATGTTATATACGTTATTGTAATTGTGACTAGCGGCGGTATAACTAAGGCAATAGGTAACCTTTTTAAGGAGATCTTCTTAGTCCTCAGCGTCATCTTAGGTAAGGACTCTAGTGTATTCCTAGAACTTAATATAGAACTTGTTAAATAATTTAGTAGAACTTATCTTTAAGGCGCGTAGTTTAGCTTAACTAGTGGCTACTAGGTTATGGTTGCAATATATTAGGTTAAGGTTATTAAGAACTTCCTAGTTAGACTTCTACTTCCTAGGGCTATTAGTCTCCCATTAGGCGAAGAGTCTATTAAATAGGGTACCCTTTGTACGCCCAATAATATAACCAATCTTGGTATCCTTTGTGGGAAAAAGGTAGGTGCTCTAAGTTAGCTTTTTATAGATTTACATCTTCTAGTGGCTATATTCCTTGCGGTCTCCCTAGAAGACTAGGGGATCTAGGTATTGTGTATTAGACCCCACAATTATAGCTCAAGTTTGGTTACTATTGTAGGGGTCGCTATTAGGTAAAGCTGCTCGACGCTAACTTTTGGCTAAGCGTTAGGTGGGTAAGGTTGCCGGAGGCGTAGAGGCTTAGGTGGTGTAGTGCGTAATAGGGGAGTGCTCGGCATTATTACGGATGTGCTTATTAAGCTAAGACTATAGGTATTTAATTATGCCCTCCTTCTCAGTAACCTTAGCAATAAGTACAATCTTAGCTTTCTTCAATTATTAGACGTCGCGCTTAGATATATAGAGGTTATCTTCAGTTTCTTAGCGTGTGTTATTAGCAAGTGCCTCACTAGCTTGTAAGTCTTAGATAATATTATAATCTTAGGCAGTATATAGTTTAGCTCGTGTAAGCTTTAGGTGGTAGTTCTATAGAAGGCAGTAGTATTTATTGGGTTCTTATACTACCATTTATATAAACATCTCGGCGTCTCGTATTTTGATCTTAATAGGTAGCTACCCTTTGGGTTGCTTTTCCGTGGCTATATAATCAATAAAGGATAAAATATCGCCGGTGTCTATCTCGTTAAGGTCGTTACTGTGGCCACCTATACTAATAGGGGTATACCCATCCTGCTGGGCTAGTTGACTTTCATTATCTTTAAGGTGGTGCTGGGTGCTCGGGGGTACTTATAGTTGTAACTCTTTTAAGCCGCTAGGTTTGCCTTTAGGGGTTAAGGCTAGGGTTAATAAATTAAATTCTCCTGGGATTAATTGGCGTCATAGGTTGGGTTAGGGTATTAGGTCGCTCTTTGGGCTTAACATAGTGGCTAGTAAGGAATATCGTCTTACTATCATGGTGCGAAGGTTGCTCGTAGACACGCTGCTTCTGGCAGCGCCTGCAGTATCGTAGAGACGTGGAATTAGTCGTAGGCTGGGTGTCAGTGGTAAAAAAAGGCGCAACGTAATGTTATGGGGCGCGGAACAGTGGCAGCTGAACGTATGTATTCGAGGAGTCTACAAGACATTGCGCGATCGATCGTAAGGGTCGAGGGCGTAAGGAGGTGATGTACCTACGCGTAGCTGACGTAAGCTGTACGCGAGGTGTACGCGAGAGCATGGGGCTCTCCTATAGAGGCCCCTGCGGTAGGGTTCCGTGACATTTATCTTGGTACAAGCAGCTACTTTAAACTCTATAGCGTACTTATAATTAAGCATCTCTTTCTATAACTTTAGTAGTGGTAGAAAATCGTCTTAATATCCGTACGTCTTTATAGCAGTAGTATAAAAGGCATGGGCTAATGGCGTTATATCTAAATCGACAAGATCATTATTGCCATTATTAATTTAAACCGTAAAGGCTCGTTGTTGTAGATCCTAATTTGGCATATCTTTCTTCTTTACTATAGGCCGCTTTTTATAGCTAGAACGTCTCTTACCTCCTAATAATAAGCCTACTATTGTCTAAGGTTTGGAACGAGGTGTAGGGTCTATAAACAGTATTTTAGTAACTTTAGAAGATAACTGAGTGGTAGATAATATCTGAGGCGTAGATGCTATAGTAGATAGTAATTGCTGAGGCGCTAAAGACGCTAATAGTTTAGACGGTTTTGGAGTTAGCTCTAGGGTAGGTAGCTAACGGGGTTCTTCTATTAAGATCTAAATACTTTTTAACATAGGAGTAATATTAATATTTGCCAAATACGGCAGTCCTATATCCAGTTCTTTGTTAAAGTTCTCTATCTAGTTTTTGCTGCCATCTTAAAGATTATCTAGTAGGTCCTAGACTTGCTAAAAACGGTCCTTTTAAGCCTATAAGATAATAAGGTGTTCTAATATTTCAGGAGATTAATATCTCTTTAACTTATTAATTTGTACGTCACAAGATCGGATAATATAGTTGGTGGTTGGTATCTATATCCTATAGATATTTAACGCTTCTATACTAACAAGATAACCTATTTAGGCTTATAACTTAAACTTTGCCTTCCTAGGAATACTGTGTTTAATAAGTATATAGGTTAAAGATCCAGCTATACAAAGTCCTGCTAGCCATAGCTTCCGTTTATAAAGTATCTTAAATAGGGTCTTCTAGTTAATAGACTTAATAGGAGTTTGATTAAGTAGGAATACTGCTAGAAGTATAAACTTAGGCTATAGATCTATAGGTAACTTTGCTTTAATAACAACAGTCCTTACTTATTTAGAAATAGCTCTTCCTAACCTCTCTGCAGGTCCATTTTAAGCTAGGGTATATAGTATTAATTACTCTATAACACCTCTGTCAAGTTAGATAAGACTCTTTACCCTAGCGCCTACATCTTACTCTTTATCTATATGCTAAATGTGGATACCTTGAGCATCAAATTTCTTCGCAAATGCTATTATTAATTTAAAGAGTGGGAGCAGTGTCTCTTACTCATAGTTCTTAATAGGAAAAGCATAATAGTACTTTATATAGTTATACTAAAAGTAAGCTACACACATATCTCTATTAAACCCATCCTCTTCTATAATAACATCAAAGTGTATATATTTAAAAGGGTAGGATCCCTTTATTAATATTCTGCGAGATATTTACTAAGTTATCTTTCCTAGGACATATAGTTTACAAAGTGGTATACTATATAGAGTTCTTCCTCTGTTTATCTTAACCACTTTAACCTTATCTGCCGTAGTTAGCAGATAATCTACTGACTCTATATCACAGTATAGTAAGCGTTAATGCCATACTTTGTTATATGTTGAGGTCTCAAAGAATCTAGTAGATATAGTATAGGCGGTAAACATAGGTAGTAAGGTAGTAATAGTATTAATAAGGTAGAGACCTTTGTATTCTATAAGGTTACTAAATAGGCTTCCATTATCCTTATAGCGCAAATAGTTCGTAAATTAGTTAATAATTACTCCAACCCTACGAAGCTTTACTGCGGATATTAGATTGGTATAAAAATAGAAAGCGTATACTACGTTCCTTAATATCAGATACTAAGTCAGGCATTATTTTCCCACCTTAATTGCCAAGTTAATATCACCGTATTTATAGATTTCTGCCCCGGAATCTCTAGCTATTGCTATAGACATACTTAGCTTAAAGTTATAGAAGTATCTAATATCGTTACAGAAGTGGGTGTCTACCATAGTGTTATACCCCTAAGTATTAATTAACAACAGATCTAGGTAATTATGCGATAATAATAATAAAAAGGATATTGATACAGCTACTGCTATAGCTTAGGGCCTGTCTAGATCTTTAATCTTTTCAGCAATAGATAAAGCTAATATAGATATCCTTAACCTAGGATCTTCCTTCTCAATCTACTTAAGCCTTTTATTGTAATACTGCTTATTTATTAGGACCTTAAGCCATTTTTAACACTTCCTTAAATACTTATTATTTAGTACAAAGTTCGGACCTTAAAGAGACTGAAACAGTTACTTACAATTCTTTAACTTATAGGGTAAACTATAAGCAAAGCACTTTGCCTTAGGTGATTAAGAAGGTACTAGGGTAGTAGATATTATAGGATCTACAGATAGCTGCCCTAAGAGTATAGCATAAGCGTTACGTCCCATATTTGGATGCTTATAGAGGAGGTTAAATTCCTTAATTATTATTACTATTTTGAGCTTCTCTAACCTCTTCGCTACCTTTTAAATGAAGGTATAATACAGAGCTGGATAGATCTCCTTATAGCTCTAGATAAAGGCTTATATAACGCTGCTTTTTATTGCCTCTATCAACCCTTCCTCTAGCTCTTCACCGTTCTATATAATAGTGATATAAAGCTAAAGCCAGAATTCTAGAGTCTGGCGTTTAGGCCCTTATTTCTATTTCTTAAGATTGTCTAATACCATCTACTATAGTATAGCTTGAGATGGCTTTGCTACCTTTTTTAGCTGCCTTAAAATCGAATATAGTATAGTGAGGTTTTTAAGATATCCTAAGAAGTTAGTGCCTATGGTGGCATACAACAGTGCTGCAAAGGTATAGATCTTCTCTTTCTGCTTTAGGTAGTCTTGTCTTTAAAGCTTATAGAGCTTAAAAAGCATTCTCTATATCTCTAGAGACTGCTAAGTTTATTATCCTTGCTAACTCAATAACCCAGGTATAGCTATTCCAGTAGACGCTGGAGTTGCTACTAGAGCTATAGGAGCTGCCGGAGCTGCTACTAGTACTGCAGGAGCTGCTGCTATTAAGGGTATGTCTGGCTTAGTGTTTTCCTTAATTTTGTCTTCTGTCTTATCTGGGTTGACATAGTCCCAGATCTTCGCAAAACTTGCTTCTTAGCGGATAAATTAAAACCATAAAGGCCAGTCCTTTTGGGTCAGCAAAAGAGGATTAGTAGAGTCCGTTATTATAGGTGCCATAGTGGCTTTTGTTGTTTTCTTAAGGTTGCGTAAAGAGACGCGCTTACGCGTAAAGCACGCGATATTTCGTAACGAACTATGCTTAAAGAGGCTTAGTAGTATTCGTCTGGCCACTAAGATCTCCCTAGTGCTTAGAAGGCTACCAGGCTTATTGTCCGAGCTTGCGAGGACTATAACTTCGGGTTCAAAGATTTCAAACCTTGCCAAGCTTACTTCTGATTAGTTTAAAAATGTTCAGGCGGTAGATAAGTAAGTGGCAGAATTCTAATATAGGTTTAGCGGTTATGGTCTTGGCGCACGTAACAAACGTCAAATTATTATCAAACTTTCTCTATACACCGTCTTTTTAATTAATACTATGCTTAACTTACTCCCTATACTACTATAATACCTAATTAACCGTTAATTAAGTGTACTACATGCTCTAAAACAAGGTCCTATACGGATTTTGTAAAGGACGGTCCTAGAAATAGGCTTTTAAAGATATGTAGAGCGTGTTACATAAAGGCGCGTTCTCTCTTCTAATAATATTATAGTAGCTAATACTCTTGCTAGGCCTCTAAGAACCTATCAAACAAGCGGAAAGTCCTTAGTAAGCTTAATCCTAATACTTATTGTCATCCTATAAAGATCTAGCGCGTCGTCGCTGTTAAAAACAACACTAAAAACGCCTACTTGCCGCGTGGCCAGAACAGCTAGGATACACCTAAAATCACGCAGCGTCGCAAGCAAATACACACTATACAGCAAGGGCACCGTCTGCTCGATCGGCAGGGCGTACCCCATTTATAAACACTACCTCTCTATACTTCTAAGCAACCGGCCCTAGCTCTATTACCAACTCTCACACCTATACCTCTTTCCTTACAGGGCGCGGTGTAACGGGACTCCCGTTACAAGCGCTACGCCGTACGCGTAGCTGGTTCCTTTTCTTGTTCGACGACGTCGGCAGATAGTTTATCCGCCCCGACGCCCTTATATAGATTCAGCCGCAGCTGCGTTCCTGTTAAGTTCTCTAGCAATCCTCTTGAGTCTCCACGACAGCCGTACGTAGCTATCAATTCTACGAATCTGATGCTTGTTCATCTAGCGTTCGCATGTGATACATCGTCATCGTGACACGCGGCTACTATAGAAGCACCCCTAGAAGTAACCCCAGAAGCACCCATAGAAGCGCCACCACCCATTTTAATTGTTAATTGGGAGCGGATTAAGACGTTTAGGAAGAAGCTGCAGTAGGAAGCTATGGAAATATGCAGTTACTATAACAAACGGTAGTTTTAAATACACCTGGCTACATAGGGTAACAATATCAGTGTATATAAGGCCTGCGTAAGGGACGCTAAAAGCCTTAAGGATCCAAGCAACCCTTTTTTATTTAGTAACGCGAATAATATAGATCCAGGCACTATGCCTAAACACCTGCCTACACTTACTGAGGTTAAGGAAATGATAATTACTCGTATATATATTTACCTATAGGTGGCGCGGGTACGTGGGCAGCAGTATCAATATACTAGGCATATTGTCTATTTTAGCCAAAATACACCAAAGATATAGAAGCAGCTGCCGCTACTACCTACAGAGCTTAATATACTAATACTAATTATTAGGCCTGCCGCCGGCAAGGGCAACTATTAGCTACATAGGCGGTTCTATAAGAGATTTACTGTAAGGCGCTCTGCTATAGAGGTGTGGCTTTATTTCCTTAAGAATAACTACCCTATATACGCTAACGTCAAAATAGTTAAGCAGCAGCTTACCTCCTTACCTACAAATGATTTTATATTAGATCAACTGCGCCATATTAACAAATTAGCTGTTAATCCTCTATCTAATCCTATACCTCACCTACGCGACCCTATAGTTGCTAAGCCTCTTAAGCACGATTTTAATGACAATATTTAGGATAGCGTTGTGCTAGACCTTCTGCCTAGTTCTAGTAAATTAGAGCTTTTGGTGCGTAAGATTAAGCAGCAGCAAGGCCAGCAGAATGGTGTTAAACTTCCTACTATATGTGCTACGCCAATTAGTAAGCGAGCAGCTTCTTTTATAATAAGCGGTGCTTTTCCTACTCTATTTCCTACCAGTAGAGCTAACTTTAATTTCCCACAAAGTCGTTTAGTTAACCTTACTGCCTTCGCTAAGCATATACTCAAATATAAAGACGGCCGGTTTAGGCGCTACCCTTAATTTTAATACTACCTGTTCAACCGTATTATAAGGGAGTAGGCTTTAAATATAATGCGTTTCCTATATAGTTAATCTAATAAAAGGGGCTTATCTTTAGATAAGCTTAAGGAGTTAATTAAGGGTAATTAAGGCGAGCTGTTCCTAAATAAGCTTATACGCTATACCCGGAGACTGTAAGGTACTAGGCCTTACTAGAATTAGAAACGGAACAAGCTCACTATATACGCCAAGAATATTAATAAGGGCTCCCTATTCTTCACCCTTAGCGCTACTAACTTATATTAGTACAATCTATAGTCTTATATGCCTTAATTTAATAAATATAAAGACGCTAAGGAGACCCGGAGGCATAGGATTACCGCTTAGAACCTTACCAAAAATCCTTATATTACTGCTTACTAGCTCTACCAACGTTTTAAGCTTTTTAGGGAGAATGTGCTTATAGGCGTATTCAACTCCAATAACTTTTAGTATCGTTTTAAGTGGCAACTATGCGGTAGCAGCTATATATACGGTTTCTTATAGAGCTCTACAGCGCCTAAACTAAACCCGTTAACGTATAAATTAAGGAAGGTATTCGCCGAGTACTAGGCTGCTTTTATAACTGCGTTAAATCCTAATCAATATAGGCGTCCTAATATTCGCTATCCTTCTACTCTTAGCTATAAAGAACAGCTTAACACTATTCAGTGCCTCACAGCCTGCCTAAACCGTTTTCAGCGCCACCGTTAATGTACTAAATCTTACTGCTTAAGGGCGAAAAAAAGCCCTAATAATGTTAACTGCTAGTTCTACTTTCTATAATATATATGCCAGGAGGTAGAGGTAATAAGGGATCAGAACCTAAGGTACTAGATATTCTACCTATAGCGGAATGGCAAGCTCCTTAATAACTATAACGCCGCAATAATACTAGGGTGGATGGCCAATTTAGACGCTTTGCCAGCCACTAGCATAGCTATAATTATTAATTATATTAGCAAATACTATAGCAAGGAGGAGAAGAAGTTAGCTTTCTATAAGGAGTTACTTAAAACGGTAACTCCGCACGCAAATAAGCTATATGCTTTTAGCTCTATTATCGCCAAGTTTATAAATAAGTTAATTAGTAAGTGAGATTAGTTAGCATAGAAAGTCTGCTACCTTCTTTTTAACCTCCCCCTAAGTTAGGGTTCTAGGTAGGCAGTGGCTTTAGATTGCCGCCAGGAAGCTAAGTAAAGTGTTATTTATAAACTTAATAAAGGGCAAATAAAGTAGAGTAGCCGCTCCCTCTATAAGAAGTATAGGCTACGGTTAGCAGATATAGAGGACATTACCTTCCTTAATTTTATACTCTATTATAACTATAACAAATATACACGTCGCCCAAGGGCGCGGCCGCGCGTTATATTATACTTTCTATATTATAAATCCAACCGTTTAAACCCGCAGTATAGCAACTACTGCCGTATTAAACTGCTGCTATATTACCTATAGAGGGAGTGCGAAGATATAGCTACTATTATTAACCAGTTTGGAGCTTCTAATTATATAGCAACCTATAAAATATATAAGTAATTTCATCAGTGTATACCCAACTACCTATATAGTAAGAATCCGGAAGACGCCTAAGAGGCCGCAGATAACGTTAACGAGTTTAAGGATCGCAAGATAGACAATATAGAGCTCTACCAATCCTTTAAGGCCCTTGCTGCTTGCACCTAGAATAAGCACGTAATTAAAATTAAGAATCCTAATAACCTTAGCGATAGAGAGCTTGATTATAACTATAATTAGAGTACCTACTAGGGCACCTAGCCGTAGCTTAATGAGAGGACCTACTGGCAGGAAGCACAATTGCAAACCCTACTAAGTCGGCCACTACCAGCAGCAACTCTGTCCTTACTATAATCGGCCCAGCGGGTTATTTACAACGCTATAGTTAATCACTATAAGCGCGTCCTATTGGTTTACAGTCCCCCCAAGCCGCTGCGGTTAAATATTAATGGCAAGGCAGGAATAGGCAAATCTTACCTTATTACGGTTCTATCTAGGACGCTTAGTAAATTAGCAGCTACAGCCAGTAAGCCGTCGCCATTAGTAAGAGCTGCTCCTACTAGTGTTACTGCTTTTAGTATAAATGGCCAAACTATATATAATCTACTAAAGCTGCTAGTGCAGCGCCTATTTAAGGATTTGCCACCTATAAGCCTTACGCCTCTATAGCAGAAGTTTAGAAATATTCACTACCTCATACTTAACAAGAAATCAATAGTTAGGTATGTCTACTTAGGCTAGATTAATTACCAACTTTAATAGATATTTCCTAAGCGCAGGGGTGAATATTTTGGTGGATTAAGCATCTTGCTTATAGGTAATTTCTATTAGCTACTACTAGTAGGCTAGACGGCCTTATATCGCGAACTATCTAATAAGGTACCAGAACTCATCCGTGTAGAAAGACTTATGTATAAGGCAATTAATCGAATAGCTATTCTAGATCGGGTTATGCGGCAGAGTAGTAATAACGCTAAAAGTACCGCATTTAGGAGCGCCCTTACAGAGCTATATAATAACACCGTAAGTAAATCAACCTAGAGGCTTCTTTTAAGTAGGTATAAGCAGAACCTTCCTACTAATAAGGTTGCCAGCTTTAATAACATAATTTAACTATATAGTACTAGAGCTGCAGTTAGCAAGTATAACTATAATAGAATAAGAGACCTCTAATGACCGATATTGCCTATATACGCCGTTAATACCAGTATAGGCGTCTCCAAAGCTACTCTAGAATAGTGCGATACTATACTAAAGCTATGCGTGTGTTAAGGCGCCAAGGTTATGCTTCTATAGAATATCTGGGTTAATATAGGCTTAGTAAACGGCGCCACTAGTATAATTAAGGATGTAGTATAGAAGGAAGATGCGGACGTTAAAAAGGACCTCCTATAGGCGCTACTGGTTGCGGTTGATTGGTATAATAGGCCTACGCTATTTACTGGCAGTGATAGTAAGAAAGTAGTCCCTATTTTTCCTACCCTTTATAAGTAAGAGGGCTCTAAGGGTACCTACTCGCGCCGTTAATTTCCTATTATTCTAGCGTTCGCTCTTACTATCTATAAAAGCTAGGGACTTACGCTTAACCAGGCAGTACTAGATATTAGTAGGAAGGAGCGCACTGTAGGGCTTACTTATATAGGCGTCTTGCGGGTAAAAAAGCTTTTAGGCCTTATATTTAAACGGGGCTTTAATAAGGAGCTGTTTAACCCTATAGCTAGTGCGAATAAGTAGGCATAACAGTAAGATTTTAAGCGGCAGTAAAGGCAGCTACTTAGAATCAACTTTCCCTAATTAGGAAATTATATACTGGTTCGGATTTAACCGGAGACCTTACTATTTAATTTGGTTTACTAACTTTTAAATAGAGCGACACCTTCCTGCCGTTTCGTCCTATTCCTTTAGAGATATTAAGATCCACGCTATTAGAGCTGCATGAGCTGTTTAATATATATACAATGATGTATAGGGAGCTTTAGTATAGAGGCGGAATTAAGATTGCTGCCATTATAGGTAGCTATTAATTTTCACAATTCTTTTTAAAGGCTTACATAATTACCTAAATCACGGTTACGTAACTTGCGGATATTGCGGATATAGGAAACTAGTGCCTTAGGGGCCTTTGGAGACTTCTTGTTAAATAGCCCTAATAATATTCTTCTCTTTAGCTTATATAGGCTACTAATATACTTAGTTCTATTGTCTAAGCCTTTACAAAATCTATATATAAATAAGGCTTTAAGCTCGGACAGGGTTTTTATCGGCACCCCGACAATCCGCATGTTAACTTTTAGCCAGGCAGGTATTAAGACAAATGATATAAGCTAGCTAATAGGTAGAGACACAGAATTGTACAAGTAATTTGTTTTATTCAAGGTGGCTCTAAGAGCCCTAATATACATAAGAGAATTGACCCCCTATAGGGGTCCCTAGAGAGTGATGATACAGGTTAAAACTAGACTGACACCGTCTAATACGGACGTCGAAAAGCACCCGTCGCACCTCTGTAGTAAGGCTACCTCCGTGGCCAATATCTGCTTATCGCCAAACCCCTGTTATGTGGCTTAAACACGGACCCCTGCGAGTGCGATTACTTTTGGCCGCGACCTCCGCAGCGTAGCGCGTGTTGTGGGTAGTCCCGTGACAGCTATCTAGTAAAAGTATAAAAAGTATTACCTTAAAGCTAATAATATAAAAGCTTACTATATAGCGATTATTTTTAACCTTATACTTAAAATATAGTAGTTTTATAACTAATAGGTATAGTATAAAGACGTTATAGGATACCCCTGTAACACCTTATTGACCTGAGGTACGAGTGGTCTATACTTTTAGGTGGGTAGGTGTCCTAGAATTCAAACTTCCGCCAAGCCAGCTTTTGATTGGTTTAAAAGTTGGCTTCTAATTGGTTAGAAAAAAACTTGTAGGCGGTAGGTTGTAGCAGAATCCACGTGATAAATATCAAAAATATTATAAATATCAAAATATCTTAGTATTGCACCTTCCTTTTTGTTAATACCTCTATTAATACTACTATATACATTATATACATGGCAGATCCTACTACGATTAAGTACAGCAAGTGCTATATCTATAAGCCCCGCCTTAACTTTGTTAAAGACGGCCCTTTAAAGAAGCTTTTAAAGCTATGCCAGTTATGTCGGTTAAAGGTGCGTCTTCCCTATTTATTACTTCTACTTCTGCTTACCTTTCTAGGCCTCTAAATATAATTTAAATAAGCAGAGAGCTCTTATAGAGTTAGGTTCTACTACTAATGATTGTCCTGCAAGGCGCCAGCGAACTGCTCCACCTAAAAATGATACTAAGAACGCCTTCCTACTTTGCGGCCAGAACAGCTAAGATACCCCTAAAATAGCTTAACGGCGGAAGATAATTAGGGCAATATAACGGGAGCACCGCATTTTTAATTGGCGGGGTGAAGCTCACTTACCTACTTCTCCGCTATATACCACAGATGAAGCTCCGTGTAGTAGAAGAGGCACTCTAGATGGCCTAAATACGTCCTTACTGGAACTAGCTCCTATGCCTACTCTACCGCTAATACCTGCTCTACCGCTAACACCTACTCTATTGCTAATACCACCTTCCTTGCGGCAAGCTCCCTCGCAGCAAGCTCCCTCACGGTAAGCCCCCTTATGGCAAGCCCCCTTACAGCAAGCCCCCTCATGGCAAGCTCCCTTACGGCAAGCCCCCTTATGGCAAGCTCCCTTACGGCAAGCCCCCTTATAGCAAGCCCCCTTACAGTAAGCCCCCTTACGGCAAGCTCCCTTACGGCAAGCTCCCTTACGGTAAGCTCTAACTACGGCCACACTACTACCCGTTTTAGTTGTCAATTGGGAGCGAATTAAGAAGTTTAGGAGTATACTATAGGCTAAATGTATAGAGACGTGCAGTCGTTATAAGGAGCGGTGGTTCCAAATGGGCCTAGCTACAGAGGGTAATAATATAGGTGTATGTAAAGCCTGCGTTAAGGACGCTAATAGCCTTAAGGATCTAACCCTTCCTCCCCTATTTGGTAAAAGCAACGGGCTTAATCTGGGGCCTATTCCTAGCTTCCTACCTATATTTACTATGGTGGAGGAGCTTCTAATTGTGCGCGTATACGTTCATCTGCAAGTCGTGCGTGTACGCGGCTAGTAACACTGCTATACTGGCCACGTCTGCTGCTTTAGCCAGAACATACTAAAGACTTAGAGGCAGCTACCACGGCTACCTACTAAACTTAATATACTGGTCGTGAAGCCTATAGCAGTAGAGGGTGGCAAATACCTAAGTTAGCGGTTTACTAAGCGGTATACTATAAGGCGCTTTGCTATAGTATAGTAGCTTTACTTTCTAAAGGTTAATTATCCTAATTATTGCGACGTTAAAATATGTAGTACCTAGCTTACCAGCTTACCTGAAAATGGCTCTATATTAGATTAGCTACTTTATATTAATAAGTTGGAGTCTGATTCTAGTGGCCTAACGGCTTACCCTGTTACTCCTATATAACATCCTCCTGCTATTGATCCTCTGCCTGCCGAGCTTGGCAGTAATATACTAGACAGCGAATTCGATGATAATATACTGGATACTTTAGTTCCTGATCTAGTGCCTAACTTTAATAAATTGGAGCTTTTGAGTTATGAGGTTTAACACTAATAAGACCTATAAGCGGGCCTAGAGGTTCCTACTGTGCGACAAACACCTCTCTCTAAGCGATTAGCTAGTTTTATTATGCGCGGCACCTTTCCTACCCTATTTCCTTATGGCAAAGTAGATTTTAATATGCTATAAAGCCGTACGGTTACCCTGGCTGCGTACGCCAAGTATATACTTAAGTATTAGGACAGTTAGTTTGGCCACTACCTCTTATTTCGCTACTACGTGTTTAATTGGATTATGAGAGAGCAAGCCCTTAACGCCACCCGCTTCCTTTGCGGCTAATTAGATGAGAATAGTCTATCTTTAGATGAGCTCGGTAATCTTATAAATGGTAGTGGGGGTGACTAGGTTCTAAACAAGATTATATAGCATACACGGAAGCTTAAGGGCACCAGGCCTTACTAAAAGTAGAAGAGAAATAAGCTTACGGCTTATACTAAAAATATTAAGAGCGGGTCTCTATTCTTTATACTTAGCGCTGCTAATCTACATTGGTATGATCTACACTCTTATATGCCTTGATTTAACGAATATAAGGCTGCTAATAAGGCTTAGCGCTACTAGATTGCTTCTTAGAATCTCAACGATAACCTATATATTGCTGCTTACTGGCTGCATCGCCGCTTTGATCTGTTTAGGAAGCACGTGCTTATGGGTCTATTTAATAGCACTAACTTTTGGTCCCGATATAAGTAGTAGGTGCGAGGTAGCGGCCATATATATAGCTTCTTATGGAGTTTAATAGCCCTAGAGCTAGATCCGTTAGCTAGTGCATTAAGGGTAGCTTTTGCTAAGTATTGGGCTACTTTTATATCCGTAATAAATCCTAATTAATTTAGGCCTCCTAATCTTTAATATCCTTCTGCTTTTAGCTATAAAGAATAGCTTAATACTAGTAAGCTTCTTACTGCCTACCTTAATTGATTTTAACGGTACCGTAATTACACCAAATCTTACTGCTTAAGATTAAAGAAAGGCTCTACTAGAGTAAAGGAGTACCGCTTTTACTTTCTACGCTCTCTCCGTAATGAGGCCGCTATATTAAAGGATTAAAATCCACATTACTGGACGTTCTGTTTGTAGCGTAATGATAAGCTTCTTAATAGTTACAATGCAGCCATAATATTGGCGTGGATGGCGAATATTAATATATCACCCGCTATAAGCATATTAGTAATAGTTAACTATATAGGCAAATATTGCAGTAAGGAAGAGAAGAAGTTGACTTTCTACTAGGAGCTACTCTAATTAGTATAGCTGTACGCTAACAGCCTTTATGCCTTCAGTTTAGTAGTAGCTAGGTTTATAAATAAGCTTATTGCTGAACGCGATTGGTTAGCGTAGGAGGTATGCTATCTGCTTCTTAATATTCCCCTTTACGAAGGCTCTAGGAATGTAGTAACTTTAGACTACCGCCAGGAGGATAATTAAAGCGCTATGTATAAGCTTAAGGATGGCTAACTAGGAGGGTGCGGACTATCTAACTATAAGAAATATAAGCGCCGCCTAGATGGGGTAGAGGATATTACTTTCTTTAATTTCCTACTCCATTTTAATTACTCTACTTATAAGCGTTGGCTAAGAGCAAAGCCTTGAGTTATATCGTACTTTCTGTAATATAAAGGCGATCCTTCCTATTTGCAGTATTCTGAGTTCTGCTGTGTAAAGCTCATCCTTTATCACCTATAGAGGGAGTATGAGGAAGTGGCTACTTATACTAATGGATTTGGGGCCCCTGATTATATAGCTTCTTATTAGGCTTGTGTTAACTCTTATTAGCACCCAATTAACTACTATAACTGGAAACTGGATGAAGCTTATAAAACTGCTGATAATATTGATAAGTTTAAGGGCGATTTTGCAGATAACTTAGAGCTATATTAGTCCTTTAAGGCCCTGCATGCCCGCGTTTAAAACACTAATGGAGTTAAGATTGAGGATCCTGACAGGCTTAGTAATAGGGAGCTTGATCATAACTACGATTGGGGTATATATTGGGGTACGTACCCGCAGCTTGATGAGAGGACTTATTGGTAGGAAGCACGATTATAGCCTCTACTGTGGAGCCGCCTATCCTAAACAGTAACTCCGTCTTCCTTACAACTAGGCTAGCGTTATATTTATAACACCATAGTTAATTACTATAGGCAGATCTAAGTGGGCCTTAGCCCCCCCCCGCTGCGGATTAATGTTGATGGAGAGGTAGGAACTGGCAAATTATATCTTATTGCTGTTCTCTCTACTACGCTCTGTACTATGGCAAGGGCTAATAGTAAGCCGTTACTATTGGCTTGAGCCGCCCCTACTGGGGTAGCTGCCTTTAATATTAATGGCAGGACTATATACGATCTATTGAGGCTACCAGTGAATCGCCCCTTTAAGGAATTGCCTGCTGCCAGTCTTATGCCTCTATAGCAAGCTTTTAAGGATATTTACTATCTTATCCTTAACGAGAAATCTATGATTGGGCAAGTATATCTGGCCTAGATTGATTGCTGCCTCCGTTAGATCTACCCTGCGCGTAATAATAACTACTTTAGAGGCTTGAACATCTTGCTAGTAGGCGATTTCCATTAGCTTCCCCCTGTAGGTTAGGCGGCCTTATATAGCAATCTACCCGCTAGGCTGTTAGAGCTTGCTAGCCATGGAAAGGGAGCCTATAAGGCGATTGACCGAACGGCTATCCTAAATCAAGTTATGTGGTAGGGCGGTGATAATGCTAAGAGCTCTGCATTTAGGACTGCCCTTGCGGAGCTATGTAGTAATTCTATAAGTGATTTGACCTGGAAGCTTCTTTTAACTAGGTGTAAGCAGGGCCTATCTACCAATAAGGTTGCGGACTTTAATAACGCAATTCGGCTATATAGCACACGCGCTACTGTAGGTAAGTATAACACTATTTGGCTTCGCGACCTTTTATAGCTAGTGGTGGCTATTAAGTTAGTTAACACTGGTATAGGTGCGCGGAAAGTTACTTCTAATTAGTGCGATACTCTAGAGAATCTAGCCCTATGTATTGGCGCGAAAGTAATGCTAATATAAAATATCTGGGTTAAACTAGGCTTGGTAAACGGTACTACTGGTATAGTTAAAGATGTTATATAGAAGGGACACGCGGATATTAAAAAGGATCAGCCTCAGTCACTACTAATTGCGGTAGATGGGTATAACGGACCTACCCTATTTACTTGGCAGGATGGTAAGAAAGTCGTCCCTATATTTTCCGTGCTTTATAAGTGGGAGGGTATAAGAGGCTCTTGCTTACGGCGTTAATTTCCAATTACTCTGGCTTTTACTCTTACCGTATATAAAAGCTAGGGCCTAATACTTAACTAGGTGGTTCTAGATGTTAAGGAAAAGAATAAGACAGCTAGGCTAACCTATATAGCAATTTTACAAGTTAAGAAGCTTTTAGGGCTTATGTTTAAATGTGGGTTCAATATAGAACGATTTTAGTTATCTATAAGTAAGACTAAAGAGGTATGATAAGAAGATTTTGTACGGAGGCAGTAGCAACTACTTATAAACGACTTTTCCTAATTAGGAAATCATATACTGGCTCAGAGGTAAGTGGAGAATGCGGCATTTGTTTTGGTTTCCTAACTTTTAAACAGCTTAACCGCGAAATCTAATTTTCTAAATTTTAACCCCCCTATCCGTCCTACCTTCTTACCGCTTCTAGAGCTGTTAGATATACATACAATGGTATATAGGGAGAATTGGCAGTATTGCTAAATCAATATTGCTGCTGTCTATAGCGTTGATTAATTTTTAGAATTTTTCAATTTTTTTTAAGGGCGGAAATGTCGCTTATATAAGAAGTCACGTGACCTCTAAGAATATATAGACAATTGCAATAATTCCTAACTAAGAACCCTCTTTCCAACCTTATAGCCTTACTTAGACTACTTCTACTACCTTTGCAGTGTCTTAAGCTTCTTTACCTATTAAACGAACGGACGATTGACCCTAGTTGACGAACGTACCCGACTAATGAATAAACTAACGAATTAAATCAAAAGTTTGAACGTCTAAATAAGGTTCTGCTAAGACGCTAGCTGGACCCTGACCTGGAGCCTTCCTGACCTATTAAATTCTAAAAATAACGACCTCTACTAAATTAAAAATCAACCTTATCCTTAACAAGCTATCCAATTGGATTTAATGGTTCTTTATCATTTAAGACACAGCCAAACTAATAAGGTATGGCAGTATATCGACCTATCTAAGAAGAAAGACAATTTTCTAAAGCTAGAGCTACCAAGTCGGCCTATACTAAGGGACGTACTACCCACGGCTATATCAATAATAAAGCTAGACCCAAACTAGCTTACTGTCTATAACCGGCTCTACGCCAAATATAAGGACGATCTATATGTATACCAGAAGCAAAAATAGGCTATAAATAATATTAACAACTATATCGTTCGCACCAATATTGGTAGCCTACCTTCCACTTATCAACAGCCTCAGTAGTTGGTTATATTAAATATTTAAGGCGTCTCTACCACTGTAGTAGCCCCTGCAGTAACAGAGATACCTAATATTTTGGTAAGCAATTAAGCCCATCTTATACGAGAATCTTGTGCTATTAGTACTTACCAAATCACATGCTTATAGTGCCTCCTCCCGTCTATAAATACTCCCTCCTCTATACCTTCTTCTCTTCTTTTCTTCTTCCTTATAAGAGCTAGGGGCGCTCTAATACTCCTTAGTCTTTACTAAGGGATCTATTGGTTGATATGGCGATATGGACAGCATCGGACAAGGAGACGGGTGAGAGAGAAGATAGGAAGGACGGAGGAGCCTCCGGTAGGTGTTAGTTAAGTAATATTAATGTTTATATTATGGCTGCCTAATCTCCCGTTCACAGGCCTTCTCCCGTCTATAAATACTCCCTCCTCTATACCTTCCTCTCTTCTTTTCTTCTTCCTTATAAGAGCTGGTGGTACTCTAATACTCCTCCCTAGTCCCCACTAAGGGATCTATTGGTTAATGTAGCAATATAGACAGCATCGGACAAGGAGACAGGCAAAAGGGAAGATAGGAAGGATAGAGGAGCCTCCGGTATATGTCTGTCAAGCAATATTAATGGCTATATTATGGCTGCCTAATCTCCTATAATCGTAGGCCTCCTCCCGTCTATAAATACTCCCTCCTTTATACCTTCCTCTCTTCTTTTCTTTCTTATAAGAGCTAGTGGTACTCTAACACTTCTCCCTAGTCCCCACTGAGGGATCTATTGGTTGACGTGGTAATATAGATAGCATTAGACGAGGAGACGGGCGAGAGAGAAGATAGAAAGGACAGAGGAACCTCCGGTAGGTGTCAGTCGAGCAACGTTAACGGCTGGTTTTCGTCACCCAAAAATTGCGTCACATAACGACAATTGGGAACGCAAATACGGCGATTTAGTTATTAGGCATTAAAAATATTTAGTATATAAAGCTTTAAATTGGAATCACAATCTACTATATCAGATCCTACGTAGAGGGCTCTGTATTAAAGCTCTGCAGTCCAAATATATACTGGATCCGTGACCAATATAATCTTTAAGCCTAGCTCAAGTAGGGCGCCTTAGTCACTGCAGTAGATCCTTACCTAACAGTGACCAAGGCGCCTTAATCTTACTACTACTTCTAAATTAAGCAAAAGCTCTATAGAGGGGGGGTCCAGGGGGTCTCCCCCTGGAAAACCTTATATCTATATATATATTATATATTAATTAAACTCTATATATAAGGCTCTAAGTTAAAGCTATTAAACTCGGGTCAAAATTTACGTAGGGTACCTAACGTTCCGCATATTATATATACAGGTCCATTTTATAGCTCTATCCTAGGGCTATAAAGTAGGGCTTTATTTATTAAATATAGAGCGGTATTAGTGGGGCTATAGGGGGTGGCCGTAAAACTAAAATTAAGGCTCTGCGCGACCCCTCCATGCCTAAAAATAAGCACCCCTTATAACTCCACCAAAACAGCCCTAAATTATATAAATAAGGGCTAGTTTTATAGCTCTAGTAAAAGACTATAAAATAAGGCCCTATCTATAAAATATAAAGATATATTGGTAAA
>Ga0307507_10001686_pt1 | contig 48896 bp, 58 predicted proteins | sample 7_EM_MG_FD_207223 | JGI IMG/M metagenome (GOLD analysis project Ga0307507, IMG submission 207223) | Populus trichocarpa ectomycorrhiza microbial communities from riparian zone in the Pacific Northwest, United States - 7_EM | ecosystem: Host-associated > Plants > Roots > Unclassified | place...
GACTCTGGCAGGTGGGGGGGTGGTTAGATTGATGGGGGTGTGGGAATTGTATGTGGGGGCTACTCTCTCCTCTTTCACTCTTGCATAGTTGATTTTATTTGATGATGCGCTTTGTGGTGTGTGTTTGCTTGTCCTTGTGTGTGTGTGTGTATTGGGGGCATTTATTAGGCGAGGGATGGCTCGCTTCGTCTCGTTATACATCTAACCATCTACATTACAGCAAGCATAGCTATCAAAGTCGTTTAAGTGTACAAGAACATTCCCACAATTCCTCCAACAACGGCCATGGTCAACCCTCCGGTGCTCATGCTACGCTCGCTTCCGGAGGATACGGCTCCTGTGGGAGTAGGCCTTCCTCCCGTCACGGTTGCATTTCCCCCATATCCGCTTCCGCCGGATCCAGGCTTGGTAGCGTTACCCCCAGTGCAGGGGGTCTGGTCTGGGTTGATCGCACTTCCCGGCTGCCAGAGTAGAATCCCTTCGAGCCTGTCAGCGAATGTCACGTTGCTGATCTTGAGGTTAACCCAATTCTGCGGTGCAGCGAGGGTGACGTTGTCTCTCCAGATGGCGGTTCCGTTGGGCATGAAGAAGACGCTTCCGCCGGTTTTGTTGTAGACATAGACGTCGTCGAGACCTCTGACGGCGTAGTATATCGCCGTGGCTATTTATCTATAAGTAAACCTGCGAATGCGAAAGAGTGTGAATGGGAAGCTCACGATCCCAAGACTGATGCTTCTTGTTGTACCCAATTGTGGTATTGAACGCCCACGCCACGGGGTTCTTCTGTAAATCCACCTCCGTAGTCAACCTGTCCCCCCACCACACTGAGCTGCCAATGAATCCAGGCACGAACGTCAACTTGGTAGGCCATTGATTCAGAACATGTGTCGGATAGAGAGGATTATGTCTGACAATGTTATAGCTAGTTCCCGTACCCGCTGCCTGGACAACGAGTTCGGTCACCTTCTCCTTGATCAATTCAAACCCGGTCAATGGGGAAATGTCATCGGGCTTTGAGTCGAAAAGCAAGTACAGGGCATCAAAGAAGCCGATTGCAGCGATGGTGACGCTGTTGGCCGGGGCTTTGGACAGGAGCTTGCGATAGAGCGTTACGGGATCGGTGGTGTTTTCACCGTCGTGTGTGTCCTCCGGGAAGCGTTGACTTAGCTGGTCAACATAGGCAGGGTATTCAGTGTAGAGGGGGTCTTGGGTCTTTTGGAATGTTAGTGGTGTATATCTGCTTAAGGGGGTTGTAGGGGGTATGGTATATACAGAGTTGTCTACGGGTTTACTTATAGCAAGCGGGATATCAGGGTGTCCGTAGAAGGTGTTGATTGCATCAATTGCTGGCGGGGCATAGCGACTGCGAACGTCTGTCGATCCATAACTATTAGTACAACTATCGTAGTACTCTGATCCTACCAGACACGACCCATCCAAAGACATACCGGAAATGACACCCAATAGTTCAATCTCCCCCCAAGACATGAACGCGTTCGCAATGCCAATGGCATTCGGATCGTCGGACTTTTTGTTTTTTTACGTTAAGCAATTAGCACTCTGTCAACTAACAAGTAGAATAGAATTACTCACGAAATTATAAAAATCCGTATCAATAATAATCTTCTTCCTAGCACAGGTGCCCCCCGCGGCAGAAGCTACACCCACGAAGGTAGCCGCTGCAGAAGCAGCCTTGAGCAATACCGATCCCTTCATCTCCTCTCTCTCTCTCTCTCTCAATTCCTCGATATATATGTCCGGTAACTAACTACCTCTTGTGGAATTAATCCGTCCTGGGAGATGAGAAGAAGAATAGTAATAATAATAACAATAACAAAAAGAGGGCCATATGTCTAGTCTTTATATACACACTGGGCACTCCACACATACGCAGCACGTGCCCGTGCATTATTGGGAAGGTTTCTGGTTATCATGTCTCTGTCGATCGCGGCTGGAGTGTATGATGAATTGGTAGGCCGTAGTGTTTCAGGGAACACAGCTGGAAGTTGTTGCTGTTGTTGATGCTAGGCTAGGCTAAGTCGAAAGTGGGTGGAGGGGGGGATACGGGAGTGGTCTAATCTATCGGCGGGATGGGTGCTTGTGCAGGTATTAGTATAGTTACGATGGTGGATTTGGGCACCTGCAGAGGAGGAGGATGTTTGAGGTTGTGTTAGTTTGAGGGTGCTCGTGGGATACTGGGAATGAAGCGATGGATGAATGGATGAATGGGTGAATGGGTGCTATGGTAAGGTAGGATACATGAAGTTTCAGCAGAGATTGTTAGAATAGTGCTAGTGCTAGAGTATAGTGTTATCTTAGAGTAGTTTCTTACTGCGCTCTACTCAATTGAGTAGGGTACTGTCTGCTGTACTGTACTCGCGGTCAGCTCACTCACCAAGGTTTAATATGATGTCTTTTCGCTAACGCACGAGTACAGTACAGCACCGTATCGTGTAGTGGACTAGCTTATCCTAATCACTATCCAAGCTATGATAACTACTGTCACATCAATCCACCCCCACTGCTCACATTACACTCATCTTCCTCCCCCAGCCCCACTCCCCACATCTCATCCCCTATCCATACCATATCATCAGCTAACCACGAGTGACCCCCCATGAGCCCAACCCGCCCCGACGAGACAATAGAAACAGTAAGAAAACAATCAAAAATCGGGGCCAAAAATCGTGGTGGCGCCTCCACCCTTCCCTTCCGAGATCGTATAGTAACGATTGTGGGTTTTAGATATGCTAGGGTTAGGTGTATCAGCGTCTAACTTCTGCCGGAATTTTTCAAGGGTAGGTGGCGGAAGTGGTGGGGATCTAATCGAATAGTACATCTACCGACATGCATGAATGAGCAGCTGGAAAAGAGGTTTAAGTTAACTGGATAGGGCTTATGGGTGTGTATTGGTATGTGTAGGCGATGCGCATTTGCTTACTGCCGTAACCTGTCTACTGGTACTGTACCGCGCAGTATACAGTGCAGTAGGGTAGGGTAGGCTGCGGGACTTTGTGGTGGTGGTGGTGGTGGTGGTGGTGGTGGAGTGTACGCTTGGGGGTTTATTCATTGTAGATCCGGATGGTTGCTGGGTTGGAGTTTTGGCTAGACTACTCGTATGATACTTGGAATTGTAGAGCGCGTTAATTTGGTGTGGGGATCGGGGATTGCATTTTTTGGTTCTCTTCAGATTGAACTTTTGCTGCGATACTGTAGCTAGAGTTGTGTTTCTAGATCGCTAATTGCTAAGGTACCGGTAGTACCGTAGAGTGTAATTTCTCTTTTCTTTTCTCTCTCTTTAGTTATCCTTGTCCTTCTCTCGTGAGCATAGATCCGGAATATCACCATCAGGGAACCTCGGCCTCTAGAAATTTCGTAAGAAGTACTGTGATGCTAGTTCCGAATAGTAAGGCCAATAGAATGCCAGCAGCTCTCTCAGCTGAAAAATGGGAGCACTGAAATCGGCTCAATTGGATCTGAAATTCCAGCTGATTCACTGCGCTCACGGTTCTCGGCGGGCCAGCATCATCCGGGGCATAATAACCAATAGATTGACCGCTCATTCATCAGACATGATATCCCCTTACACAAGATGTGGCGGGAATAAGCCCGCAGTGGATTACGGTACCCATTGCTCTACCGCTGCAATAACTACTTATGGGCATAATTTATACCCGATGGACATACAGCCCTCCTCATAGGCTATTCAACGACTCATTGCCAAAAGCCAAGCATGCATCATACCGAAATAATCTGCCAAATCTCGCGGAGTTCTAGTATGATACTGTGCCAATTTAGCAACAAAGCGTCGCGGGGAATAGGGGAACAAAAAACAAAATAAAACTGGGACCAACTGTGCTATTAGTGTGAGTTCACTGCGGCGTTAAATTTTTTTCAGTAAATGCTGCATGCATAACCGCAGTGGGTCCGGTTAGCATATGTACTTGGTCGATTCAAGCGCTGGTGGTCAGTAGCATCGTACGGCTCAGGCTTGTCTATGTTAGCCGGCTTTTACACGCATGCGGTGGTGCTCTCAGACACCGTTTGAGGAATTGGGATGATGGCGGTAAAGGGCGGGTTTTGCAATGGCAGTTTTACGGGCGGGGAGATCATTCGGGTGTGGCGTTTTTAGCAGACAGTCGGGGGGGCGTTAAGGTGACTCGGGCATTGACGGTGGGGAATGGGGATAGGATGTATCAAGTGTCTGAAGCGGTATTACCCGAACGGGGGAGGGCGGTTGGAGAAGTTGATCCGGTCGAGTGAGGTTAGGTGATGCCACTTGATGCCGAACATGGTACTATACGTGGAAGCAATCTTTGTTTAAAAATATGGTAGGGGGAGTCTTCCACTGTGGTTGGTCTGGTAGTACTGCTTTTGGTATGGTAGCTTGCGTAGTACGGTAGCGGATATTATTAGCTATTTAGGTCGTGCTGCTGCTGTAACATTGATCCTCTGTAGCATCTCTTACGGAATCTATGGTTGTGTTTACTTTTAGTGTACACGTACTTGACACAGTGATGCTTCTATAAGAACAGGCTTATCCCCTATTTCTTCTAACCTAGTCGGTTTTGACACGTTCTGTCCTAGCCTTCAAACTATCGCTTTGCTGTATAGCTCTCTAGAAAGAAGTAAAGTTTCGATTGCTTACCCATGTTGCGCTACAGTCAGGCCCTTTGGTGTTGCTTTCTCCAAAGGGGAGAGAGTGGTAACCCTGGAAGGATAACAGAAGTTTGTGACAGGATTTCTGTCGTTTCCGCCCACTGCCGAGTCTTTGGCGAGTGTGACATGTGTTCAAGGGAGGTTATCATCGGCGCTCTCTTTATAAGCTCGTGGCTAGGAATTGACTGAATCGGTGATTTATGGGATTGGTGCTCCTCTTTTTTCACCCCGGGGAAATCCCGGTCTCTCTGACAACAGAGCGTTTCCGGCACTTGGGTAGGTTCAATCTTGTTTCGATCGTCGTCCCCGGTGAGAGCAAGTACCCGAGCTTGAAGAGTTTGTGCAGAGCCAGAGGTTCCATCTTTCACTGATGGCATAACCATATGCATATAGATTCTGTGCGCTCACGCGCGTAAAGTAGGCATAATAAATACGGAGGTGCTCGTCGGCCTTCACTCCATAATATAATATCCACCATCCGGGAGGAACACCGCCAGAAACATGTTGCATTTATGTAGGAGATGGAAAACGGGATTCCCAATCATGCCTTGTTCCACTAGCGTCACGGACGAAACAACCCCCGACGCGGTCAGCAATATTGATCCTACCAGTCCAAAATTCACAACCCCATCCCATCTCATCGGTAGTAAGGACCGCGCCCCCCAGCCCATTCCTGCCCAAACCGGGAAACACGAAGCACCCACCAAAGATCCACATACAAGCACCAATGGTTCGCACCAAATCGAGTGAGCCCACATGATCGGCAAGGAATAAATGGGGCGCCAATATGTAGCCCACTTCCTCAACATCCCATAGGGAACACCTCCCGCTAGCTAGTGAATTAAACGATGACTGACGGGATGGTGCCACCATATATACGCCGAGGCAGAGCTCGGGTTGAACCACTGTCGCCCGAATTAAGCTTTGGCGATTCGGGAATCCCCAGAAACGATGATAAAGATATGCGCAGAGCTTACCCCGGATTGTTGGAGGGTCTTATTTGTAAGCTCAGGAAAGAAACCCAATACCCCTTGGTTTGTCCTATGCTGCGCCTAAGAGATCTGGTCAAGATAATAACAGGATCTGGAAAGTATCCTTCCTTAAGTGGAGATAAATTACTAGAGTTTCAAACCGAGACCTATTCTACCGATTTCTTGGGCGCTCTAGTGAACCCGGGATAGAACCTTTTCGACTGCCGGAGAGAGGGGATGCCTTGTGTTGCCCGAAACATAGTCGGGAGAGGATTCCGGTGGCTCGGGCAGCGAATAATTGATGGCGTGGGTTCACGATTTTTCATTCGTTATATAACGAGAGCAGCCGCCGATCCAGGCTTATATGCAACCCACGGCATTACAATCCCGAGGTAAGCCAACTCAACCCGCCTGCCGGTATCTCGTAGTACATCTAGAAAGTACCACCTGGGCGACTCGTGTCACAGGAACCAATCTTCCCGAGAGTCCGGCCAGAACACGGCAATCTCCAATATAATAAATATTACCGCGGTCCTTCACCACCGCCCCGCAGCCTCGTGGGGGGTCCTTGGGTGACCGGGGATAGTGAAGAGTGGTGTAAGTGATGGAAGGAAGGTTTCGGTATATAGGTACTGGAACCCTCGCGAGAAGTAACCCCACCATCATCTTCGTTATCACTGGTATGATGCTCCTGTCAACTTTCTCCATATTTGTCATGACTCTGACGACTTTGGTAAAAAGTTGTTAGCAGAAGAACCACCGTCTAGCTGCACCGTGGTCTCCATCCCCTATCATCATCATCAGGGCAATATCCCGAGGTAAATACCACCCGCCAAACCCGCGTTTATCCGCATTTATATAAAGAGTATCATAAATATTTTTAAGCACCTATAAACTCTTCTCATTAGCCCAATGCATCTTCATATATTCAGGGACACACACTGAGCAAGTTCACATCCCAGCCCGCAGTGCGCAACCCATGGCCTAGGGCGGTGCCATACAACTGGCACAACATTTTCCAACACCGTTACCATCACGCGGGGCAAGTCGCAGGGGGATTCTGCAAACAATGACTTGGCAATCACACGGAGAGCTTAGGTTGCTACCATTATTATTATAGCTTGGAAGTTCACAGTATCAGCTTGGTGAACACAAGAAGCAGTGGGAGTCGGGCACCTGCGTTGAGTGCGTAGACCAATAAATGGGGGGTATTATGAAATTAAAATTGTTGGATACCGAGGTAGGTATTACCCCCCTGCTTCTCCTTTGCCCTCTTAACTGAATGATTGAACGTTTAGAGGGGGGGGTACTAATTTGAGATATCATAGACACTTTCCTGACGGCTGTGGTTGTCAGGTCTATGCTGGGAGTCGCCACCTTATAATACATAGTGCCACCTATATCCTGCCAACTCCCTCCCACCCTAAGAATGAGAAAAGGGAAGGGAAAAGAAGAAAAGAAAAAAAGCTGACCACAGTAAAATAACTTTACTTTACTCCCGGACAACGTGCTAGAGCCTAATTTGAAAAATATGAATACGGCACCCGCATCTAGATCGGGTGGTTGATGGATCACTAACAACCGGTACAAGTACCTCCTATAGTTTTATTATTTTTTATTGAAGGCAGGGCTTGTGGATGGGCTGAACTGAATAGCAGCGCTCCCGTAGCATCCGGAGTAACCTGTAATACTTACAGTAGGTCGGCCATAGTGGACTCTTCTCGTGCCGTCCTCCATCTAGAATACCACCTTTTCAGCAATTGTCGATCCCGCCGACTGGAAGCGTGCGGAGTTCTGGGGATACTTGTACAGTACCAACACTGGCCAATCTACCGCCACCGCGAATCCGGGAACGCTAGTCCCTGCGCGAGTGGTACTCGTACACGGGTGAGAATACCCCTCTCATCCCTCCATTAATCATTAACCAACAATGTACAGTATATAACAGGCAAGCTTTGCCGGATCCCCGAACGCCGCTAAGCCAATCGCTACATTATCCGGAAGTGGTTATGCTAGTTGGATTGATACAGCCTAAGCTATCTATGATTATAAAATCTATATATACAGTCCTAGGGAAAAAAAAAGAAAATCCTATAACTTGTAGGTGATAATATTATTATGAAGATCTATGATAATAAGAGAGTATTGAGGGGAAGAATGGAAAATAGTAAGATGAAAACCCAATAACCTAATACCAATCCACAGCCATCTCGTCCGGTGACCGAGGCACCGTCCGCTCCCATTCCCTCATATCAGCTTTCGTGACGGCGGGCAAGCCCAAGCCATGGGGTGCTTCCAAATCCGATAGCGTTAATTTCGTCAGGGTCAGACTCTTGTGTAATCTCTCGAATATCCTTTCCCAAACCCAATGCGTGCCATTATCCACCCTCACCAGAAGGAGAAACCTCCTCAACGTCAACTCCCTCAAAGTGTTACTGTGCAACTCCAAAAACGCAACAAGATCCCCAGCCTCAACAGCAGTATTAGCCGCCAAGTCCAAGACCCGCAAACTCGGCCAGACGCAACCCAAGCCCTCATCCACAAGATCCATCCTGAACCGATTGGTATTCCCCAACCTGACAACCTCCAGATTCTGCCCGGACCCCAGAAAGACCTTTAGCGCCGCGTGCCCTGGACGATTGTCGACCTCGTTGCCGAGGGAAATGGCGGGGATGGACAGCTCCTTCAACTCGCTGAGCACCGTGTACACCTGCGTCATTTTGGACATGGACACACCGTGCAGCATGCCATTGTACACTGCGTCGATGTGCAGCCGCTCAACGGGATACTCGCACTTGTTCAGCGCCTTTATGATGGCCCACCAGGCGCGCTCCGTGGTGGCCTCGTATGCCCGGGGTGCGTCGTCGACCGAGTCGAAGCGCGAGACGGTCACGGTGCGCAGGCTGCGGAAGAGCGGTAGGGCCTTGCTGAGTGAGAGCACGTCGTAGAAGGTTCCAAGGACGTCCTCCTGATGTAGGTACTCCTCGTGCCGCCGAACGAGGCTCTCAGCCATGGCATCTAGGGTTAGGTCCATCGTGGGGTAGGTTTTTTCTAGGCATAGCAGATTGTCGGCGGCGTGTATGCTTGCTTCACCGACCACCCGTCAATCAGCATTTTCTTATGCGGGCCAGCAGGTGTGTGTGATACGTACGTCGATAAACTGGAGGGTGAACAAGGTACTCATAATCCTTCACGTACCGCGAGACCCCGCTCTGCGAAAGGTTCACAAGCCGATCGAAGGCGTCTTTGGTGAATTCCCCTGTGCGCACCCGACGGAAGCAGCCCGGGGTCAGAATGTCGTTGAACGAGTGACAGACTAGCCTGTCCGAAGGGTTCGGCGGCAGGTTGAGGAGGATTTTGGTGAGGATTTCGAGTGGGAGGGAATCCATTGTCTAACACTGCCCTACTCTAATATACATGTGTTGTTGCATGTAGGTCTTGGGCCGGATGGGTGAGTGAGTTGGGGTTTGAGGAATGGTTGCTGTTGGGAGTGGGCCTCGGAGATGGAGGTGGAAAATAGACGGAGGTCATGATCCCTTGATAACTGAATTGGAGGGCTCTTTTTTTTTCGGCAAAGAGATAGGCTTAGTGCCGGCAGACAGAGAGCAGCGGTGGAGAGAGGAAGAATTGGTTTTTGTTTTTTTTTTAGTTTTTTTTTTGAGGCTGCTGGCTGGCTGGGTTGGTTGGATAAGATCTTACCCAATGTGGGGGCGTGTATGGTAGAAACAAACAACTCAAACCCAGTGCCGCACACAGTCTATAAGCACAAGTATCGTACAGTAAGTGATGAAATGCTCAGGCCCTCGTTATTATACCCTTAAATTTTTATTATTTCGTCTTTCCCCTTCTGCAGTATTGGACAGTACGGTAATCCTTTCCTCTGCATGAGTATTGCCTTCCCTCGTAAATGGATGATCGATTGTGGAACGGGAGCCCTAGATTCCCTGAGGCTGCTGAATCTAGCTAAGTTGACTTAGTCTGCTCCGGGCTCCCGGGGTTTGCGGTCAGGTGTAGAACACAAGCCAACAAGGTGTGCTCTGCTTGTACTCCAGTTCAAGTAACGGGGAGAGGTAATATTAAACTACGGCAGGGGTGCTTACGAGGGTCAAACGGACCAGGAGGGCAGTTGGTTGAAAGTTGGAGGCAATACTGCACACCATAACAAAAGCGGAATTTCCTAAAGACCGGAACAGGTAGAGCCAGAAAACAACGAAGAACAGGATTTAATTGTCTCAGTGAGGAAAGAAGAATCCAGTGAGGAAACATTCCATTTCTGATATTAGTAAATTGTAACTTGGCTTATTCTGAGAGAAATTAGGGGAAGGGGAGGGATTGTGAGAGAGACGTAGGATATTTTAAAAGAAAGTGTAAGAGTATGATATAGGTAGATATGAAAGTAACAGGATAAAGCACTTAGTTGAGGGAGAAAGAAGCTAAAAAGTTAAATAAACTAGGAAGTTTAGAGAAGAAAATTAGAATAAAGCCAGAAAATGAATCCTAAGTCTTTCCAAGTCATTGAGTGCCCCCTAGACCATGTCAACATGAGGATAGCAATTTTCTTTTTTTACAGGAATATTACAAGACATAGCCACATACTTCCTACTTCGTTACTCGGTCATACTTGTACAAATAACTTTCTTTCTTAGTATGTGAAGGTATTGTCTCTGAAAGTATCTGGAACATGCAGCAAATCCTCCGGCGTGACAACTTTGCAATATGGCATGGAATCTACCACACTCTTTTGGTGCCTTTCTCTGAGGCGCTATTATCAATAGCTCTGCTAAGGCCGAGGCGACCACTTCCTGAATATTCAATATTGTGGGTGTCATGCGGGGTCTTAGGGTCGGCCGAAAACCCCCGCGCGGCCTTCATGATACATTTATTTTATCGGCCGTTACTACTGTTTATTCGGTCCTGTTCCCCAGTGCAGGCAATGATAACGGTATTGTGATACATACCCAAAACATTATGATAATTGATAAATCGGTGCCTGTGAAATGTGAAACGTATTATAGTACACTACCGCATTGTCACAATGGCGTGTGATCGATTCTCCGATCCACGGGATGCAAATCCCATAACGGGGGAAAGGAGAAAAGAAAAGAAAGGGGAAAAGTAGTCAAAAAAGAAAGAAAGAAAGAAAGAAAGAAAGAAAAGAAAAGCTATTTGCCTCCGGGAATGCTATACCCCCTACTCATAAAGTCATTTTTTCCCAATCTAGACTTTTCTTCCTTGGAGAATAAACTCTTGAGATTATCGCTCATCTCGACCTTCCTCCGCTTGTTCTTTACCCTCTCGTCTTCGAGCACCTTGTTTGTGAGGCCTGCAGTAAGAGGGCTCTTGATACTACCAGCTGTGCCATTGCTCTTACTACCGCTACCATCACCGCCACCATTAGCAGCGCTGCCCGCCGTCGCCTCTAGAGCTGTCGGGGCAGCCGGGTCAATCGCATCGCCACCCGCTTTAGTGTCACCATTCTTCCCGGCCCCGGTCTTATCCTTCTTCCGTTTCCTAGTCTTACCAGCAGACTTAAGCGCATGCGTAAGCCCCTTCTCGGTCAGCTTCTCCATCCGAGCTTTGAGCTGCTGAAGGTCCTCTAGAGCGGTTGGATTTATTGGGATGATGTTATCGTCCGTGTATGATTCATCGCACTAAGTGTACAACCAACAAACATATTAACACCTTCATGATTATTGTTATCGCGTTGTGAAAGGATGGAACATAAACAAACCTTCAAGCAAACCCCCTCCCCAACCTCCTTCACCGAGCTCTCGGAGAAAGCGTGGCCGCACGGAACTAGGTAGACAGCCTTCGCCCCGGGGCCCAGCTCTTTCCTAGAAACTGGGCATATTCGCCCTTCCTCAAACTTGACCTCAACAACGTCCTTCAGAGAGTGTATCCGCCCCTCCAGTACCTCCTCCCCGTCGCCGAACGCTTCCACGCCCTTCAGTAACCATTCTATTATCGAGTCCTTGTTGTATAGCACCCCGGCCGAGTCGGATACTATCGGCTCTGACAGCGGTCGCTTAGAGAGCGGACAGGTCGTCCAGTGGTATGTTTGTGTCTGAGCGTTTGTGTCTCGCAGTTGCGAGTGGGTTTTCTGCTTTGTGGGCGATTTGACGAGCTCTCGTCGAGTAGGAATGCTACTGGGTGTTAGCGGTGAACCCGACAGAATGGGAGGGAAAGTTAGAAAATTAAGGAAGGATGAGCTTACCTGCCGCCGTCATTGCCCATTTTGGGAAATTGGCTGGTGCGAGAAAAATGGTAGCAGGGTGCAATAGTAGAGCTCTTGTTTCTTTCGCTTGGTGATGGCGATAGTAGAAGAGGCTGCACGGAACAGCAGAGTATGGCGCCGCTGCGTGGGTCTAGAGCGCCTCAGGGACCTTGGCTCTGCTTAACCTGTTTAGTCAGGAATTATGAATGCACCTGTGGACTTTGTGCTGCGGCCGGGTAATCCTTTCAGTTCTCTATCTTGGCTGTTGGAGCATTAAATTTTTATCCAGGGATATTCACGGGGAATCACGCTTACTCCGATGTCTGACCTTTGTTCGTCTAAAAGATCCTGAAGAGACCGACAGCGCTACAGGTACGGTGCAAATACAAGTAGAATTTAATTGAGATCACTTGGCCCTCAATGCTGAGAATGCAGAAAAGTGATAGAACATTCGGTATAGTGCACTGTAATTATTGGACACTACTGGCAGCCGGTACTCTAGTACTGTAAGTCAGAATAATACAGATATTCCCCATGCAACGCCAATACGGTATCCTCGGAGGGATTCTAGCTCGTACAAGTACCGGCAAACAATCGGTTACTTGTTTAACTTAGCAACAGAGACACAATCCTTTCCACCAAGCCAAGAATACAACTTTATCGATCTCAGCATCACCAACCCTACCCTGCCGTACCCCCTACACAGTCGCCCCATGACCTCTTCCCCCCCTCCAACCAGCCCCAAAACCCGACACTCCGGTTCGAGTGACAACCCATGACACCTACCCAATTACCCCACCAACTCACTCACTCACCCACTCACTCACTCACCCACAACTCACCCACCCAGCAATCTGGTTCGCCCGGTCCCCTCCACGAAAAAAAAGACGCCTTCCAACAAAAAAAAACAAGGCAAACCCAGTAATGAATATGGAATACAGTAGTGACTAACATTCGATGGTCGAGAGAGGCGTTCTTAGGGGTTCCGCCGGTTTGGTTGAGTACAGTACGGTATGTGCGAGTGCCGGCGCGGTATTGCAATCAAACGCCACCCTATAGAATGGTCTATTCGAGGGAGAAACAATGGAAGAAGGGGGGAGAGGGTCAGGTGTGTGGTTGTATGTGTGTGTCGTGGCTTTAGCATGAGGGAGGGGCGATCAGGCGAGGGGCGCACATGCAGTGTTTTAGACACGGTAGAGCAGGTCGAGTGAGTAAGTGGGTGAGTAAGCCATCTACAGAGTCGATCGGGACTACTCGTACGTTGTGAGAAGAAAAAAGGAAAAAGAGAGATAAAACGCGCATACTAGGATTAAGAGTCTGGAGATCGTAGGATGTGATAGGCAGGTTGAGCGAAGTCTACGCAGTTGATTGTATTTGAGTTTCCTTCCTTTCCATGAATACCTGGTGGCTGAGAACCGGCACTTGTAGGGGCAATGCAGTCATTCAAATTTGTGACCTTGGTGGTGGGAAGTTATTACGTTCGATGAGAAAGTGATCTGGGAATTGTGTGTGAAATAGGGCATGTAACACTCCACAAACTGTGCCAATTATTTCATACGTGTTTCTCACAGGGCCGGGAAGACTCCCGGATTCGCCCTCATTCACAAACTGTCTACTATAGAAAACTACAAGGAGGTTAGTGTTGGCTGATAGCATTGGCGCCCACCACATATTCCGCCCTTCGTGATATAGGTTGCGTTATCTCTTAGATAAGACTTCTATCACTCAAGCAATCAGGGTCCCATATCTGCCGAGGGCTGCCGGTAGTATCTTTTGGGGGCCACTGGGCCGGACCGGGATTTCTAAGAGTCTCGCGGGATATGAGTTCAGGGTTCGGTATCATACGGTTAGGTTTAGGTGGCAGAGGTTGCTTGAACAAGAGAAGGGAGAAAGAAAAGGAAACAGAGGCAGGGCACCATAGGATAATCTCGAAAGTCGTAGGAAAATACCGTGACGGCGCAAGTATACCATCTAATCTAGATTTCAATAGAGAGAGCAGTATGTTAGTCGAATGATGTGTGCAAGTGTGGGGGTGTGCATGGGGTATCACTCGCCCCATAAACACCAGGAATTTAGTTTGCGCCCTAACGTTGGTAATGGTGGGCAGAGAAGTGTATAGGCCTGGCCAGGTGACCTTATCCTCGAGGGAGGATTTCCCTGCCGTAAAAAACTACTACGAAAAGAAGTGGTGGGATCCGGATTTGTTCTCCTAGTCACTTCGGGTCACCACAGGGACCATCTGGCTATCGAAAACGGGGGAGGGTGTGTATAGAGGACATTCCCTGCACTTCCTTATAAAAAAGAAGAAACATACCTCGAGCAATCCTGTGCTCTAGACGTTCCCACCTTCAAGATTCCGTGCCCGAACACCTTCCAAAACTTGCAATCCACGCCAATCACGCATGCAATGGCCATGATAACGTTTCCTAAACTGTTAAAGAATACACCAGCACACTTACCTATGGCGGAATCTCGAATTAACTGCAACGATTTAATAGAATTACTGCCGTAGTCTTTTTTTTCCCCGCTGCTTGCCCCTCGTACTGAAGTCGAAGTAGATTCTGCGGACATGTCCCGAGCTACCATGCACCATCCTACTCATACCTCAGCAATCCACAACACCAACATCTACGAACTCCCCTCGAACTAACCCACCAACCAGCATGGCTAAAAGCAACCATCTAGAACATCGCAACTCGGTCCATCACCCCACCTACAGAACTAACTCCTGGGACATACATATCCTTCTTGCAAGGGCTTCTTTCTTTCACGATATCCCACTCACCCCCCCTCCCCCTCCGCGATCTATAATAGGCTAGAAGGACCAACACACGCTAGAAATTCTAACCTCGCAAACAGAAATGTTTGTAGTGGACTTTTTCTTATTTTGGGGTTTTATTTGATGTTACAGGTAGTATGATGCCGTTACGGCATTGAAAATGCAAAGCAAGCACCAATGACTCATTAACTAGCTAGCCTAGGAAATGAGGAGTGGCACAGTGAATTGCGTAAAGTCTTGTTTGTTTTTATATGGATCCGAAGCCATTGATATTTCGTGCTTTGTAGTACGTAGGAAGTTACTCGTAAAGGTGGGTAGGCTGACTTGGGGGGTAGCTACAATTGTGGCCTGGCCTGGCACACGATAAGCACGGTGGACAGCATCAGCCATCTAATATACGGTAGATGGGGGTCCAAGGTTAGATATAGTAGGTTTCTATAGCAACGCTTAATTCGAAGAGTAGTATCAAGGAGCTGTGGATCCACAAAAGATGGTCACGACAAGTTCAAGGGGAGCGAAAGTTAGGAAAGAGAAGCAGAGTGTACTCGGGGGTAAGTAAAAATCGGAAGGCTATTTCTGCGACCTCACACAGCCCCCATCAGAGGCAAGAGTCGCGTTTTCAGATTTTTTTATGTAACACCCGAGTAGCTCAAAGTATTTTGGTTAGTTGTATGCCATATGCCTGTCTAGACTATGATCGGAAGTCTTGAGGAGATGAAGGATCCAGCAGATTAGAGCAAGTGAGCTATTTAGGCCCCGCGAAGAACCACCCCCTACCCAGAACGCAAAACCTCCATAAAGCCCAACCCAAAGCTTCTGTTTCAAGCGTCTCCCGCCGTCGACCACGGCCGCTCGCAACACCAACAGGATAAACCCCGAGTGATAGACCAACTGAGTAGATTGATATCACAAAAGAAGCCATCACATCCACCAAGGATAGGAAGGAAGTAAGAAAACACTTTAGTACAAATATTTGCTTTTTTGTTGTTTTCGAATATACGGATTTTGCCCAATCCCCTCTGCTTATTCCCTTTTGACCCACCGTATTTCTACCCTACTCTATAACCCCGCCCCCGCTAATCCGTACCCCTTCAATCCCTGACCATATGACGTTATAAAGCACGCGGTATATTGAAATGGAAAAAGCGATGGAAAAAAACTTGAGGACTTTTTTTTTTGCTTGATTTGAATTTTTTTAGTAGATGCTAGACCATTGCTTCAGCTGCTGGTTGGTACTCAGACGCTCAGTCCCAGGTCCTCGGCGTACGGCAGGAGATATGTGTTGCCGACGGCGACGAATGTGGCCTTTGACTCCAGGAGCTTCTTACCAGCCTGTGAAAGTATCAAGGTTAGTTAGCTAGGAACGGGTATATAAAAAGGGTAACAAATTAGGGAGGGCATACAGCCTTGACTGCTTCAACAGTAACATTGTCCAGAGTGCCGACAATACCCTCAACCTGCGGTGCCTTTCCGCTAGCGATGGCAGTCTGTCCAACGGACTCCAAGCCAATGCTCCGGTCCTCTGCCGCGGCGAGGACATCAAACTTTGCGAGGGCAATGGCTCTTTTGACATCCTCGGGCTTAGCCTCTCCCAGGCTCTTGATAGCGCTCACAATGTTCTTTCCGGCCTGGGTCAGTGCAGACCCAGGGCCCTCAATGGTGACATACAAAAGGCCTGTATCAGTGTAGGCGACGTGCTTGGCTACGGCAGCGGTGTGAGGGATATCCGAGACTGCCTGGGATAAGAGCGACATTCCGGTGTTCCATTTGATAGAAGCCTCTCCACCGAGCAAGTATGCCAGAACGGTATACTCTACCTTGGGGGACGGAGCGCTAGCGCTGCCAGGGAAGGCAATGACCATGGCATCACCGTGAGGCGAGAAAAGGCGGTTCTCACCTCCGTAATATTTAGCGGGAGTCACAGCTGGACCAGTTCCAGAAGGGAGTTCCTTGAAGAATTCGGCTGCCCACTTCTCAAGATCTGGTTGCGGAGCACCGGAAGCAATAACTGCAATATTGCCCTTGTTGTACACCTTTTTAGAGTACTCGGTAATACTCTTGTTGGTGAGGTATTTATTGGTCAGTGCTAAACGGCTAGAGCCAAGTCCCCCGTGAAATGCGACGTTGTGTGCTGCCTCAAGAGCGAGGGCTGCTGGGGTATGGTGAAATTTATCGACTTCAAGGTTCATGGTGGAGGCGACTTGTTCGTTGAACTCGTAGGCTATTGACCCCACAGTCAGAAAATGTGGATAATAAATGGATAACCAAGTGCGAATTGAAAACAAACTGCATAAAGTAGGGCAGCGTACCATTGTATTTGGTATGGATGAGAACATCGGCAAGTGCCTCGACGAAGTAGGGAAGATCATCCCGGAGAAACTTGGCACGGAGAACGATATTTTCTCGGGAGAGTGTAGAACCGAGGGCACCGCCGAGTAATTCTGTTTCCCTCTGAAGACGGAGGGCGGATCGCCTTGAGTTCTGTTAATCAATTTTGAAGAGTCAGTTTCATAACTTCGAGTACACATAAACTGCGGGCGTGGTGGTTATCAAAATCGGACCACTTGGGGGGGCTATACCTTAAATGCGAACTTTTCCAATCCATGGGCCAACCCGGGAGCGGTCTCATATCGGCTTCCACCTCTCGCAACCACAGCTAAAGCTGTGGTTGGGCCACCATCATCTCTTGACACAACCTTGATACCCGTTGATTCGCCGACGCTGTAATAGAAGGGATTGGAGACAGAAGCGGCGGCCAAGCCACGGCGGGAATGGGGAACGGTTCTTGCAAGCAATTGGGACGGACCCCGGCAGAGGGTGCTGCGGGCAAGCATTTGTTGAAGAACGCGGGAAGGTGACGGGAGTTTTTTGATGTTGGGGAAAAGAAATGAGATGGTAGAAGGTGGGCAGGTGTCAGTGGAGGTGGAAGAGATGAAGTTAAGAATCTCGAGGGATCTGAATCACGAGAGGGAAACGGAACGAATGAAAGCCACCGAATTGAAGATTTCCACCAAAGTGGGGGGTAAGCAGAATCCTCTTCCCATGCGTAGAGTTTGGCACATCTCGATAAAGGCTTGGCGCAACGGTGGCTCTCTTGCGGAGCCAACCCTCCCGCAATTCGCGTTTAGCAAAAACTATTCGGATATGCAGTCCTCTCCCCCCACCAACACCAGAAAAAAAAAAGCCCGTGTTCACCGACTTCTCTCACCTATGACTCTTCACTCTACCGGCTTATTTTACACTCCATAGTACCATTAACCTCCTCCATTCTTCAACTCCCTTTCAAAAACTAATGTCATGTCGCAGGTGACCATTCCATTCCCAGTTCCCCTTTGTATTTCGATTTCCTCACTAGAGCCTCTTTTGTCCACTGACTCTTAATTCTCATAGAATGCAGCAGAGCTATGCGTCCTTTTAGTGAGAGATATCTACGGCGAGGTCTCTTCGGTTCGTTATATCCTTCACACACCCATTTACACTGCTTCAGGTCATAGGACTGACTGACTAACCGCGACTCGCACAGCGGGTGGTGTCTGTTCTTCTTGAGTTGGGCCGACTTTCTGTTCCTCAACTAGTTCGCCAACTCAAGCTTCCAGAGAAGATAGTTAAGCAAACCTTAGCAGTCCTCATTCAGCAGCATCTAGTCGTCCACTTTTCCCATCTCGAAACCGGGCAGGAGGTAGTGTATTACGAGTGCGAATGGATCCAGGTTTATGAGCTCCTGCGCGCCGGTAGAATCATTCGGGTCGTTGAAGAACGGTTCGGTAGCAATGTATTTATTATGCCACTCTACTGCGCCATCCGAGACTGACAGGCTTTCTCCTCATCATAGGGCGCACTGATCGTCAGCAACCTGCTTCAATTGGGCCATGCCCGTGTCAGCGATTTCCTTACAGCCTATGGGACATCCACCAAAAAGTCCAAGGCAACGGTGAATACCAATGCCCCGGCAATTGAAGATGAGTTGTCTATTACTTCAGTAGACATCTTGAAATCAGTCATGGCGGACATGATGAAAGAGCGGTTTCTAGTCCAGGTCCAGGAGCATCATATGCACATTCGAACAGATACCCGAAACACCTTGCGAGCCCAATTGACATCTCAGCTGAGGAAGTCTCAACTCTCCGAGAATAAGTTGGGAAAGGAAGTAGATAGGCAAATGAAAATTAAAATGCAGGAACTAGCGGACGGAGATACTTCACAGCATGCCGGCATGAAAAGAAAAGCTGCCCCTGCATCAAAACCAAAGTCGAAAAAACGCCAGAAAGTTTCAATCTATGACTTGATTGACCAAGAAGAAGAGGAATGGGAAATCAATGTTAGTGGGCCTAGTCAGGGTTGAGCTCAGAATACAAACGCTGACCTGCTCTCTTTGGGACCAATAGGAAAACATTGTTCTTCGAATAAATTACGAGAAGTTCTTGGTTCTATTCCGAAATGCCGAACTAGTTTCTCTGGCTGAAAGTCGACACGGAAAGGTCAGCTCTCGGGTGTACGCCGAATTTCTGAAACGGCTCGAAGAGAAATACTTTCGATGCCGTGAACCATATCCTGGTGATGACGACGAAGAGGACGACCCTAAAAAAAGTAGGTCATAAATACCTCTACCTATGACTCCAGAGTTGTGACTTAAAAAAAACCCCAGTTCTAATTTATTGGCAGGAATCAAGCTTAGCGTCCTTGAGCTATCAAAAACGTTTAGCAAAGATATTGACTTGGAAAACTCGATTGTAGCTGCTCCCCGGCCACCTAAGAAGAAAGCGAGGAAACGAAGTCATTCGGATGGCGAGGATGAAGACGAGTCTCGCCCCAATGGCTACGGGAAAAAGGTCAATAGAAAAGGCAAACGTCGAAAAGGCAACAGTGAAGATGACGATGATGATGATGATGATGATGATGACGATGATATTTCAGACCTTGAGGAACTTTACGACGACGAGGAAGAAGGAATTGACGCCGAGAACCGAAGAAAGAAGATTCGCATGGAATTACTAAAGCAACACATGCAACTTCTCGCAGAAGACTCTTGGAAGTTTGTCCGATTAGAAAGCAATCGCGGTTTGGGTGAATGGAGCGTCAATTACAAGGAACTGGGTAAGCTCATGAGGCATATCGAACTAGAGAAGGTGGTAGAAGAAACATTCGGGGAAATGGGCTTAAGGTTGCTCCGGATCATCAAGGATAAAGGGAAATTAGAGGAGAAGCAAGTTCGTCTCGTTCCATTCCTTGAAGCTTGTTTCTAGCGCTCATAAATCTCTCCCAGATTGCCAGCATCGCCCTCCTCAAGCAAAAGGAAATCCGCTCAATCCTCACAGGGCTCCAAGAAAACGGCTACCTCCACCTTCAGGAAGTCCCCAAAACAAGCATCCCCCAGATCTCAAGGACATACTTCCTCTGGTTTCACGATCCAGACCGCGCGATCCAATCTCTCGTTACAGACACCTACAAGGCCATGTCGAGAGCCATCCAACGGACAAACGTCGAGCGAGCCAAGCGCTCTTCACTGCTGGAAAAATGGGAACGCTCAGATGTGCAAGCGAACGTGGAAGAATACCTTGCCACGTCGGAGAAGCGCGAATTAGAGATTTGGTTATCAAGGGAGGAGAAACTCCTGGGTCAATTGATGAGACTGGATAGAACGATGATGATATTGAGAGACTTTTAGATACGAAAGATTCCTCTTATTATAATTGCAGTGCGCCAGCGAACAAAAAATCTGATACAAGGAAGAGCGGGGTGTTGATGTGGGACGAGGAGCAAGTCGAGAAGGGGGCGATTAGTAGTGCCGCTATATTTGTATTATATCACAGCTTTCAACTAGGTTACCGTACTGCATTCGGATAATAATCATTCACCAAACAAAAGCTGCTGCTCGAGAATTTTGAACCTGCCCGAGCACAAGAGCTTGTACTCATGCAGTACAGTAACCCCCCACGCTTCCACCCAACACAATACCAAGAACCAGGAATCCTCGAGAAACTTTATTAGAATGCCATAAGCCGTAAATGCGGACTTTCGCTTCATCTACAGTACCGACATCCGCCCATTCCCCACATCCCCCCGGAGCAACCGTACCGTACACAACCCAGAAACCGAAAGAAAAAGAAAAGCTAAGTTAAGGCTTCAGGCGGGCGGGTGGTGTCACGGTTGGCCAGACCTACCTAACCCAGCCTAACCAAACTCCAATTCAACATGAGGTGGAAAATCCTATCCCATCAATCAATCACGAAAGCTACCGGCACCAGTGTGAGGACCCGGCAAATGGTAGATACGGTATCCTCCTGCACCCGCTTGTGATAAGAAACTGAGCGAGTGATATATGCCCCTTTTTCCCCGTCCTTACGCACCGGTGAGTACAGCACCGGCGGAGTTGTCAAAAGCTGAATCACCCCAGCTCGCGAGGGGGGGGGTACAGTGCCGGTACTTCCGACAGGAGGATACCGGTAGGGCAAGATACAGTATGATGGGAGGAAAGGAGTGAATTTATTCCAACATTTGAAGAAAGTGTACAGAGGAAGGAAGGAAGGAAGGAAGGAGGGAGGGAAAGGGGGAGGTGATAATGTAATGTAAACCTCCCTCTGTACTCATTGCTCCTGAATATCATGTAGCGCACAGTGGTTTTTCCCAAACCAAAGTATGACAGCTGAAAACAAGGATCAAAGTTCACAGTATCTGAGCGCTAATACACGTATTATGCTCACACAAAATATATATTCCCCTACTTCCAAGTACAGTACGAGTATTACTAGTACAGTAGCCTACGGTACTCGTGCTCCTAGCCTGTGATAACCAAGTAGAGCACCGTAATGGTACTGTACCCCTGCAGGAAGAGGAGCAGGGCATTGTATCAAGTATACCACTCCCGATATTACAAGTACCTTTTTTCCATCCTTCATTAACCTACCGTGCTGCATTATTATCTAGCGCAGAAGGGAGAGGAAGGGAGGGAGGGAGGGAGGGAGGTGGACCTATTACCAGTGGTGTCGTTGCCGGTAGATAGAATCCAGAATAATTGAAACCGCGTGCTACGGTATGATGCCTTGTTCGGGTTAGTTCCTCTTTATGGTTAACGTCTAGTACTGGATGATAATATTACATATGATACTAGGAAATTTTGGACCACAGGTAACGAGTTCATATGATATTACGGTACGTATCATACGTTAAAATATCATAAGCAAGCAAGCGGCAAGGCGTGAAACCTATTTCGCTATTGTCCTAAATTCGGAGCCTCTGGTATGATAGGTGGGGAGGGTTTAAATTCGGTAACATAATAATATTGAAAGTTGAAAGTCAGAATAATAATATTATTATTATGATGTTTTTATTGTTATTAGGATTTTCACTCGTTGATATACACAATAATAAGAATAAAGTCTTACTTGAACTTATCGGACTGCAATTACTAGTGCATGACGGGTTTCTTGCCATATAATGTCCCGGATTTCGATACCAGTACGGTAAAAATTAAAAAAACCATCCCCACTTTCACCCGCCGGTTTAGCATACCGTTATCCGAGATAAGAGACAAAAGCCCCCGCCCTCCCCGCAGGGAAGGATTAACGTTTTCCTGATATAGTATAAGATCGGCTCACTAGATCTGTTGAGGTCTGGTTAACTGGTATTCACAATTCTGTTGGACTGCTGTCTGAGATCACTCGCTGAACCGGAGGATTTCTTCTGGTTTTGGCTATCCGGGGTAATGATACTTGACAAAACAGATATTATACGTGCGATTTATATACAATCACAACCGCAAAATTATAGAATAACCGATAAAATGACAAACAAATACCCCTTTCCACCACCACCTCTCTTTTTTTATCTCTACAGCTTAAACACGGTGCAGTGCGATAAATGTCAATGTGATGCTCCTAGCCCATCTAAACAAAGCAAACAGGATTATAGTGGATTTAAGATATACAAGAATCGATACATATATATATATGGATGTGAAAGAATTTCCCAGAAAGCCTTGTGTTTTTTTTTTTTTTTACCAGCGAGCGTTTCCACCTCTTCTCTTCGCCTTCTTTCTGTCAGTGCACTGTCAAAGGGCTGTTTTGGCCCGGGCCAATCGAAGAGAGAAAGAAAAGCGACAACTAAAAGAGAAAGAACACCCGAATCATTCATTCCCCCATTCCGACTAGTCAACCGCGTTAACGCTGCGACTTAGGAGGCAGAACATTGGCTACGAATTGCCCAATAACGTTTCCGGTATCGTACTCGCAAGTGAGGAAGTCCCCGGGCGTGCCATTAGCTCCATTGCAGGTCTTGACAGAACAGCCGACCTTTGTAGCGGCTTTCCAGACCATTTGTGTAAAGTGGCCAGTTGCAGACTATACACACATTCATCATTAGCATCACTCATCGTATTTTGTGTAATATATCATGTGGGATGGAACACATACGCTAAATTGACCAGCAGCATAATCATACTGGGTGTTCTCATCATACCATGCTTGAATAGCAGCTGCGGGATTGGGGTACCCAGCGGCAAGGTTCTCGCCATAGGGACCACCAGAGTGCTTGAACACGCAGGGTTCGCAAACGCTCCCCGCGAATGAGGCCATAGTTGCGTCGTAGGTTAGCGCCGGGACACCATGGAGGGCTCGCTTGTCATTGTGCGCAGACAGGACTTGGGCTTCGAAAGAGTTGTCGCCTGGGGACGGGGTGCCTGGGGCCGGGGCGGCGGAACTAGTTGGCACGGGAGCAGCAGAGGAGGTGGTTGATGCAGGGGGCGGTGGTGGGGTAGTGGTTGGTGGGATGGAAGTTGGAATAGGAGTCTCAATAGGGGGAGTGACGACTGAGGGAGGAGTGACGACCGAAGTTGGTACTGGCTCAACGGTGGGTGAAGAGGAAGGACGGGGACGACGGGACTTGGTAAAAGTGAAGTATTTGGTATATTCGTCTGCTGCCGCTGGCGCATTGTAGTCGTTTACTTGAACAGGCCCGGCAGGTGTCGGCGAAGGTGAAGGGTCTGCGGTCACATATTGCGTTATGCTATATTATCCAATTGATATCAAATAAGTCACCGATATTCCATGATCGAAGGGAGAGAAGGAGTGATCAAAGGTGAGCATACAGAACAGTAGTACATTCGGTGACAATCTCAACGACATCATCCCTCTTCTTGTTTCCACCGTGGAGAGGAGATGCAAGTGCGCTAGCTGCAAGAGCAGAAAGAATTGTGGCATAAACAACACGCATTTTGGGAGGTATTAGGCACAGCCTTGAAAAGGTATATATAAAGGTTTATCGTGAGGTTGCTCCTGACAAAGTTGGGATTGACGGCAAGCAGTCGTAAATAATAAAATCGGGACCTTGTTATTATTACTGAAACTGTTGGCGATAAAAGCTCTGCCTTTATAAGAGGTATAGGAACACTCGACTTGAAACCTGATACTTAGCCCTTGAAAAAGCCAAGTTAGGGTTTTTTTTATATATAGATGAAAGGGAAATGGTGCAAAGGCAGGGGAATTCAAAGAAATATATTGGAGGAAGTAAAGTGTGTGGGTAAAGACAGAACAGACTGGCAACTTTGAAAGCAACTTAATGAGTGATTGCGTTCAAGAGGTCACGAGAATAGTAAGACAAAAACGAGTTCAACGTTTGTCGTAGTGAATAGAAAGGAAGTGTTTGGAGAGAGGGGGGTGGTAGGCGCGATATATAGCATTCGGGCGGTTGATGAGACTCCCCATGTCATGGCAAAGGCACGGATTGCCGGACTGGACGGGCAGGGTGCATGGAGAATTGGACATGGGTTACCACAACCCGCTTCTTAGTTTTGTTTTTTTGCGGTCTAACCGTGGAGACCGGGTTTGACTGGAACCATCCTCCAAAGAGTAAACCAATCTCCTGCCTGGAAATCAGTTCGTATGCCGCAGTAGCTTCCTCGCCCACCAGCGGCGAGATCCTTTTCCACGCGGTGGTGGGAAAGGGAGAAAGGTGGCTACAGTAGAGTGGTGTTTGAAGGGGCTCGATTTCAGGGATCTAGAAGTGTGTGACCGCCCTTATGGACTCAATCTGTATTGTTCAATTGGTGTGTGAGCCCGAGCGTTTTTTCCCATGCTCATTGTGAAACAGCGATTAGATAAAGGAGGGAAGACATTTCAAGAGCACCGTACCGCACAGTACTCGAGTGCTTGGAGGAAATGTCTACTGTTTTGGGGGGAGAGCTTGTGCGGTTAACCTTGGTAGGGTACCGCCACGGTATTATTGTGCGCTACAGCTGTTAAATTTATGTCATATCGCAACTTTTGTGTGTTCAGCCCCTGCTAATAATGTTATGGTATGAAAAGGAGTTAGCAAAAGCTCTACTGCTGTAATACTCGAGTACAAGCAGACCAAACAACCTTGAATCCGGAACCAGAGACAAAGAGATGTGCAATGGCTTTTTGCCAAATATCACACAAGCATTGTACTGGGCATTCATATTTTCACGTTCTCGCGGAAACTCAAAAGTTCCCCTGCTATGGTACCGGTACTTGCTCTATGGTCAATAGGCCTGATCCTGGCTTGCGATGCTTGTACTAGTACTCGTTGCTGCAGGTGTGCCTGATATTGCCCAGACTTGGCCATCGGATCCTGTAACTTGTGCTACCCCCTTCAGGAACCGTACCTGACGATCCTGATCCAGGCTAATGTATATCACTCGAGTAATCAACCAACCAGGAGCGAGTGAGGCAAGAACCCGCTCCCGAAATCTCTCCTCAGCAACATGGTTCCGAGAGATAAAAATCCGCGGCCAAAAGGGAAAAGCGGGGAAAAGAATTAAACGTCAGCGAGAACAAAATTAAAAATTTGATTGACGAGGAAAACTAACAAAATCGCCCGAACTGACCTGTTGATTGCTCATGATCGAGCATAGGAGGGCAGTATCATGTGGCACTGCACTGTACAGTACAATGTCCATGGCCCCTTCCTTCCGCTACCGGCAGGCCTGTTTTCACATGAGCTGCGTGCATCTTGAGCCGTGATTGCTAGACAACGTGAACATCAGACAATTACCGTGCTGGAGCACAATAACAAGAACCAAATACCCGCATCACCAGTTACCATTCATCCCGTCTTACGTCGAAAACGCTTGAAAACAGGGTCTTTGGTCTCTCTTGAGCTCTTCACCTCCCCCACCTCCTCACATTTCTTCTTCCCTCTTCCCTTTTCCTACTGACATTATCATAAAGAAAACTTTATCCACAACCTCCCCTTCCCCTCTCTTCCAATCCGGAAGGGCGAGAGCGAATAATCTAATTCATTACCTGGTATGATACCTTCCCACTCTCCACTCCGCCCACCCAAAATTCACCTCGTACAACGACGACCACGACAACAGCAAAAAGTAGAAGAGATGGTGCTGCATGGTACGGTAGAAGTGCTCGGATATAGTAAATAATAAACAAGCAACAGCAGCATGGAATTGCAGCGACTGCTTACGAGGCCCTCTTCTGCATCTTCCGAACACGAGGATGATGCGGTACACACTGTAGTACTGGTACAATAGGAGGATGCGTACTCGAACGGTACTCTGGCCGATGGAAAAAAATTGGCAGGCCAGGGCACAGCGAGAAAAGCCTCGTTTGTTTGAAGCAGTTGTCATTTCCCGATTCCTGGGGGGGCGGGCAAGAGCACTCACCATCTCTGCCGCCCCTCCGCAAGTCGGCCTTTCCAATGCAATGCCAGTGCACTTGGCAACCTTTCGGACACAGCCTGCGGTAAAACCCCCCAAAAAAAAACTGGGAAGGCCAAAAACAAATGCCATGAATTAGGGGGGGGGGGTTTCTTAGTCAGAAAAGATTTCTGTGTGTTTGTTTGGCCTTGCTTAACATTGTTTGTGGTTTGGGTGGTGTGTTGTGAGAAGAATTCTAAGGAAATCGCTATAAAAAAAACCCCCATTTCGCCCTGCTTATAATAGTTCCGCTTCGAAAGTTATGGAAAGAATATGTAGGAAAGTGTAGAGTTATTTTTCAAAATTTTGGGCAAGTCATTTGGGAAATGAAGAGAGTGTTGAATATTTTTTCTGTTCCTTGCTGCCAGGCAGTGTCACAATATTTCGGATGGTAGGTCCCGACTTAGGGTGGCATCCGAAAGGCATACGGTACGCAACAATACATGGTATCATATTGAAAGTGTTTTCTCCCCGCTCGCTTGCCTGTCGGGCTGAGGAAGAAGAAGGAAGTGGGGAATCAATGCATGAGGATACAAACTCTCCTTCCTTCCTTCTACCGGTACCTTCCTCTCTGTGCCGTTCTTTGTATTATATCCCTTCCATCTGATTCGTAACCGTGGCTGTTGGCATATGGTGGATCCTGACAACCAGCTTTTCTTTAATTGTTGGCGACAGGTACTAGGGGTAGGGGTGAAGTATTGGGACAAACAGGGGTAGCAGAGGCTTGAGCATATACTTTGGAAGGAGTATCAAAGAACCATAAAAGTAAGATGACTACTAATTCGAGTAATTCTGCCACCCCTTGCCTGTCCCAATATTTTCCCCCTCACCCGAGTACTTGTACGGTACTCAATTCGACACCTCAACCTAGCTCTTGTTTGTTTCGGCCTTTATTCTTATTATCGGTTTCGGGAGGGTCATCGATTTCCTTTTTTTCTCCCCCCACGACGCCACGGTAATGGTTCAGATTGCTTCTAGAAAGTATGGCCCTTGTCACTGTGAGAGAGATAGAGTTCATGGCCAGAAGGAGGAAAGTGGACCGTGGGAGATTGCGTTTGAGGGGGAAAAAAAAATAAAAAAATAATCCCCGATAATTCTACTCTTCCCGCTTCCCTTCGCTTAGGGGAAGGCTGGAAGAGATTCTCGACGGATTTACTTTGTGGCGAAACAGGGCTTGCGCGGCAGGCTGCATTGCATGGCGTGGCGTGCTCTATTTGAGTGCCGGTGCACTAATTAAGGTTTATTTATTTGGCGTATTTGCTTGTCATCTTCATTTTCGCTTTTGTTTTTAATATGATACTTGCCCGATTTTTTCCCCTCGATATTTCGCCTTCTTCGATGGATTGTTCAGAATCTCCCCGTTCCCCCTTTCGTGCTGGAGTCAGAGGGTGGTGCTCGGATGCGGAGGAATTAACTCTATGGCTGAAATTTGGAAACTTTTGACTGCCTGCCGAGTCTATGGGTATGGTGGTTGTTTATATTTCCAGGTCTTGAGAGTGCCTCCGTATGTCACTGCCAATGCCTATGGCGATATACCAACACAAGAATAAGATTGTTATTTTTCAAATTACGGCTTCGAGATGTATCCGAGTGCGGTACACTACGGTACAGGATGGTATCTTCTTGGTACACGAATATGGCACGAAGGCCTGTCCAGATATGCATATGGTTCTCGATAACTAAGGGTTTTAGCAGCAGAGTCAAAATACTCGTCGTCGTCATCTCTCTGTTTTGCCCCCCTACTTCTACATCCCGTTTACAATACCGGTATGCTATTCCACCTTTTGCTCAAAGCCCGCCAATTCACCTATGAAACGATGCCGGTGAAGACTAAGGCCGCCACTCCTACCATTCCCGTTCCCCCAACCAAGTACGCTGTCTGCCTTCCGGCCCACCAGTACAGAGTGCCTGTATAACATTAATATCAGTTATCAAAACAATAGGCCAGCGGCATCTTGAATACGGGGTAGACTTACAGAACAAGATCGGGCCAGTAGCTCTTCCGATCTGGCCTATCAATTGGTTTGTGTTGATTAGCGCCATTCCGTCGTTAAACAATTGGCGAAACAGGGAAGCAAAGCAAACTTACCAGCAGATCTAAAACCACCAAGTGCCCTTCCTCTGTTCTTCTCGGGAGTTTTGAAACTGACCAGTGCTGTCAGGCTAGTCACTACGCAGGCACTGGTTACCGCGAGGAATGCTGCGGCTACGTATAGCTGTAACTGAGTGTTGACTCCACTGAGAAGGAAGAAGCTGATACCAGCACTTGCTAGCCCGGTCTTTACAACTACAATTGGTGGGTACCTCCTGACAAACGTACCCTGAAGAACCGAGGCTAGAAGGCCAACAAATCCGAGAAGCTTGCCAGAATCTGCGGAAGTGTAATTGAACAAGTCAAAGGTCATGAATGGTAGAGAGAATTCCATTCCGGAGAATATGAGGAGAAACAAGAAGTGGGTAAGGTTCAAGAGAACAATACTTGATCCCTCTAGTGACCCCTCTAGCTTCTTTTTATCCTCGGTCCCCTCAGATTCGCTCTCCCGCTTCAATTGCATGTCAACTTTACTGGGCTCTTCATCTGGGGGGCGGGTCTCCGGCAGCTTCCAGTACAAAAATGCCGTCTCTACTACTAAGAGTACCAACGAGAACACAGCTGCGGCGGCAAAAGGGTTCTCCAACGAGATTGTCTTAGAGGCGAGGAAAGCTCCCAGCATAGGTCCGAAGGTGAAGGCAATCGAAAATGCAGCACCCACCAGTGCTAGAGTTGCACCACGGGTTTCCGGGGTGGAGACGTCGGTGGCAATAGCAATGGCTAGCTGCACATTCCCCTCTGATAGACCACCAACTACACGGGAAGCTAGGAATGTTGGAAAATCCGTTGCGACGACCCAGAGTAGAACAGAGACTATATTTCCAATCATGGAATACAATAGAGCTGTTCGGCGCCTGAAATTAGATATATAAACATTAGTATTATACAGTACTAGTATTATACACGCCGTAAACCAACTAGAGGCATGGATAGAGTAGTTTACCCATAACGGTCACTGAGGGCACCCAAGAATGGACTCGAGATTGCTTGGAGAAACGAAAATAAAGACCCGAGAGCCCCGCCAAGTAGGACCACATCGAAGCGCGAGGAGATTGGCCGGTGGAATGAGGCTTTGAAAGCATTTAGGGTGGCGAAAATAGACTCAAGAACCACGTTATCGGGCTGCGCGCGGTAGAAGGCGAGTAGTCTAGGAAATAGTGGTAAAATTAAGGTGAATGAAAGCTAAACACGTTCAAGTTAGCATAGAAGGTTCCTATCGATAAAATAGGCGCAGCATGACGTACAAATTCACACTGGGAAAGAGAGGAGAGCGGGAGGGGGGACTCAGACGAGGCTTACCAAATCGAATATTAATGATATGAAGAGGATTTTGATGATTGACTTTGGGTGGTACGCAGGTGTCGGCGGCGCCATAGCTGGAGTTGAAAAAATTGAACCACGACTAAATGCGATGCAGAACGAGGGTGACAAGGTAAGGAGTATAGTGTTACTTGGGTATGGAGAAATGAAATAGATATCAGGCCAGCTGTAGAGAGGACAGGTATCGGAAGTTTGGGTTGGATTTTTTGAATAAGCAAAAAAAAAAAAGAAACAGTGCTGGAAATAACCCCTGTTTAGCCGCTCTTCTTCATCGTGTGGCGTTAAGCTGAGTGAGACTTGAGGCCAGAAAGTCACGTGATTTATTCAATCTGATACCATACTGTATCCTGCACCGGCCAAATCTCCCGCAGACCACTGGTAACTTAACGACTTCAACCATCAACTAACATGGGGGGATGGGGGAAGAAGATCTTTTCGAATTCTATTATAGCACGAGCATCAGTGAGTGTGCATGCATGGGACTACATAATAGTATGCGCACCGTGGGTCGACGGGGAAGTCTATGATTGCGCTCAATCACCCCCGACGGTCAAAACGATCACGAAAACGGCCGGGCTATAGTGTGCATACCGTACCAGCGATATTCAACCGGGATATTGTTCTGCCTTGCATTGCCGACACCCAACTTATTATATCACACACACACCGGTACCGGCATTTGATTCCAGAGTGTGGGCGCTATCGAATTCCAGTAAAAATTGATTGCTTCAATCACTCGGTAGACTAACTTAACCTACGATACTTGGTGCACCAACCCATCATTTCACATCATGGATAAATGAATACTGTAAATGAACTCAAGCACCCTAAGAGTAGTCCTTACTCCTCCTGTTTCTGTTTAAACACCATCTCACTAACCCAACAACCAGCCAAAGCGAGACAAAAGAAAAAAAGCCTTACAAACGACTAATAAAAGTAAAAGCATTAAACACCTCAACGCATAGGAGGATAAATAAGGGCCGTGCCTATTGAAGCGGAGGATAAAAGTCATGGAAGAGAGAAGAAATGTTAAAAAGTAATAAGTTTAACCCAGTTCCTCAAGCACACTCTCAATATCACCCATATCAAAGGCATCCAAGCATTTTGTTCCCTCGCATACTTGAACAACCGGCTTTCCGTCGTCTTTGGTGGCAACTTTTAGCAGCTCCCTGTGAAGGTCATTTCTGTTCAGCAACCACTCCAGCGAATCCCTCCTGGCCGGATCGAGCTGCACGAGCGTAGTGTTAGTAAGAAGCTTTGATCGAAGTCTCTTGAGGTGTTTTTCTATAGTAGGATCCTTAGGATCCCCAGCAAGTACGACTGAGCGCATTCCCAAGTTTGACGCCACAATGGCGGGCATGAGAGAAGAGAACAAGAATGGATGTTGGAGTAGTTCTGTGGAAAATGCGGAGCATGTTTGCTGAGCGTATTCCTCTAATTTTGAATCACCAAGTAGGGTTCCTAGTCGGAATAAGTTGTTTGCGGATACTCCGTTTGTCGAGGGTTCTTGTGAGTCAAGACCTAGGCAATCGTCAGCAATGGCTCGCGACAAAATACTAACTCAGAGCTCACCATCTTTTAATCTCAAGATCAAGTCAGATGCCCCCTCAGAAGTTGAAAAGAATCCCCCATTCTCAACATCCCAGAAGATATCAATCTGCTTCTGCTGCAACGCATCCGCCCATTGCAAATACTCGACGTCGAACGTCGCTTCATACCTGTTACGTCCATGTCAGAAAGACCGAATAATAACTTGCTAAGGAGCACTTACATGCACAGCAACCCAGATATCAAGAATGCGTAATCATCAGCAAATCCGTCGGTTTCCCCTGGGCCCTCCCTATAAACTCTCTTCAGAATTCCTGTCTTCTCATTATACAAGTTCTTCCGTATAAAAGATATTGCCTCCTCCGCATTCTTTTTATACAATTGAGCTCTGCGGGGATCTGTTGACTCTAGAACACCAGCAGCTTTGGCCAATCCAGCAATTGCTAACCCATTCCAACTTGTAATGATCTTGTCATCGAGGTTTGGTCGAGGCCTTTCCTTCAAACGATGTTGAAGGAGCTTTTGACGAGCAGAGCTGATAATGTTGGCGATTCTCTCGGCACTCATGCCATACATTTTGCTCAATCTCTCGGGAGTTGAAGCGATTGATAGTACATTCTAAAAGGACTTATCAGTTCGTACTCTCCGACACTCCACCAAAACGTAGGTCTACCTGTGCTATAAATTCATCGTGTGGATCATTGACTGGATCGACATTGCCGTCTCTATGCACATTCCAATACCTGGCGCAAATCGACGCCTCCTGTTCCCCAAGTATAACATCAAACTCTTTCCTCGTCCAGACATAGAATGCCCCCTCTTCATAACTTGTTAAATATCTATGCAAAAAAACTACGTGGGAGTACAAACCTCGTTTCTCAGTGTCTGCTTTCCTATAAAGCGAGTCCGCATCCTCCGATGAATAGAAACCACCGTCCGGGCTCTTCAATGCATCCAAGCACATATACTCTGCAATATCATTCGCCGCCTCGAGCATTGCCGGCGACTTCGTTACTAGCCAAGCATCGATATAAATGCTGAGAAGCTGTGCTTGGTCGTAGAGCATTTTCTCAAAGTGCGGAAGGCTCCAATTTGCAGTGACCGAGTACCGGGAAAACCCGTGACCTATATGATCATGTATCCCACCTTTCGCCATGCTCTATGTGAATTGAAGGGTATTTTAGCTTCTTAGAAGCCTCCTGAAGGAGAGATATAGACTACCTGAAGCGTAGCAATAACCATCGACTTTGCATTCTCGCACTCCATTTCACCGACAATATCCTGAACAGTCGCAGGGAATGTTCCCAGACGCAACAAGAAGGCCAGGTTGACTGGAGTAGGGAATTTGGGTGCATCTAAATGCCAGAGTCTTTAGCATCAAACCCGGTAAACTGGATAGAGCAACCTACTTCCAAACCCACCATATAGTGGGTCATAGCGCGCCATAAAGTGCTGGTAGGCTTCTTCAAGTAAGTCCAACTCTAGCCCATCACCTGGCTCACCTCCTGTTCCCTTAAGACCTTCGTCTGCAAATTCCTTCAATTGGTTCAGGATATCGGACGCAGATGCCACACATCGTTCGTGCTGTTCCTTCCATACGTTTGCGATCTTCCCAAGCACTTCTAAAAACCCAAGCTGGTCTTTCATCCCGCTGACTGCACTTGGGCCTGGCCAGTATGTTCCACCAAATACCGGTTGGAGATCTGGAGTGAGGAAGACGTTGAGCGGCCAACCACTAGGAAATACGTCAGATCAGTGATAAAATGAGGAGTTTTGCGGCGGCCTAACCCTGATCCTGTTGTTGCTTGTACCTAGGTCCAGGTCAACAAAGCACAGTCTTTTAGACAATTACTTAAACTCACAAAATTCATATAGATACGATCGATGTCCGGCCTCTCCTCTCTACCCGGCCATGTTAGACTTTGTCAGCTCTACGAGATAACGAGAGTAGGTACCTGTCGATCTTTATGGGGATGAAGTTCTCGTTCAAGACCCTAGCGATCTCCTCGTTTTCAAAGCTCTCACGTTCCATAACCTAGCGAAAACAAAAAGGCAGTCAATAAGGCAATCTATTCCCTGTGAAGATATAGCCCCTTTGAGTGGTCCCAATTGATTGGGCGGTGCGGCCCGACTTACATGACACCCTGATCGTCAAAGCCCTGTTAGCTGCAAGAGCAAACACCCCACCCCTCCAGAACACATTCGCATACTCACAATGACAAGCTGCATATCCAATACTAACAAACACAATCCTGTTATTCTTCTTTGCAAGCTCCAGCGTCTCCTCATTCCACAGTTGCCACCGAACCAGATTATGCGCATGTCCACGAACCTAGAAAATGCACCACAAAATCAGCCCCCCGCTTCCTTCAAACACCGACAATATAAGGGCAAGAAGGAAAAGGGAGATTCCAAACTTACATAAGGACTCTGACTCCTCAACAACTGATTAGGTTTCAATTCCAACTTATCCTTGGCCCCAGAAGCTCCTTCCGAAGCTTCATCCTCCGCACACCCACTGCCTGCCCCACCACCTTTACCAACAGCAACAGAGGGCGAAGCCTTACTCCCCGACGAGGCAGAAATCGGCGTTGGCAAAGCCACGGGCTTCGCAATGCTCTTGGAAGCCATGGCTTTATTCTGTTCTCCAGAGAAAAAAAAGGGTAAGTTAAAGGCGTACGATCGAGCGATAAACGTTTGTATGCAGCCCTTTAATTCCCCAGAGAGGAAGAGAGGGAGGAAGTTAGTGAGGCTGAAGGCGGGGCGGCAGCAGTGGTAAGGGACTCCGTGCGTACGGTAACTTCAATGGGTGAATAAAAACGGTGGACGGAAGCGATAACGATAAGCTCCACACGGACGCAACGCAATAAAATGTCCCCGCTATAAGTTAAGCTTAACGAACCTGTGCCGTAGGCCTGGGACTCTACAGCAGATTCAGGGGAGTGAGGGAGGGGTAGAATGGTGAGGGTCTCCGGGCAAAGACAAAGAGGTCGGTAGCTGTAAGGTTGAATGTGCTCTTCAGACGAAATCCAGCACAAAATTTAATATAAAAAGGGGTGTGAAGGGAGCGCGGGTGTGGAAGTATATACGGTAAGAAGGAGGAATTAGCCCCCGCTTGAAGGTAACACTCGCGCCCAAAAATCGAAGCTCAAAGAAAGAAAGAAAGGAAGGAAGTCAGAAAAAAGTAAAGCAGGGCAAAGAAAGGCCAAGGTGGTGGGGGAGTGTAAGCCCAGCTACTGCACATCACTCCCCCATCCAAGCAGATAGACAAGTCAACCAGACAAAGCAATTATTATACTATTCATACAGGTGCACCTTATGTACCGGTACTGCACAGTACTCGTTCTGTGAAATCGAGTCAATTCAAGTGAAGAGGCTGAGCCCCAGTTGGAATTGATATTACTTTCTTACCAACACTCCGGCAGCACACCAACAACCCGCGCTCTCAAAAGTATCCCAAGTGCTCCAGCCTACATATTCTTCTGTCAACCGGTTGCTGATTTCGGGAACCACACCCGGTAGAAGAATATTAGTTCCATCGCTTGCATCTCATCCTATCGTTTGATGGGTCGACGGACGGATGGGGGCTCGTGTAACGTGGATGTCAAGCACGGGAAAGCGATGATGAATAATTATTGGTGTTATGGTATTAAGTTACTGTACTCATACATTCCGGTGTGCTTCGCTGCATCTACCGCTATTTTGCTGATCGGGGATGGATTATGGTATTTGTGAGCGGGGTAAGTTAATAGAGGTAATAGGCACGGTATGAGACAGTAGATTAAACCACGAAATGACCGTATTGCGCCGGTACAGCGCTTACCAACCCCGGCCCTCCTATGCGTGCTTTTCGGGCTCACAAAAACCAAGATCAGCGGGCGCGAGTTGAGTTGGTTCTATTTCAACGCATGATATAAAGGAGATCACTTCCACAGCAATGAAAAGGAAGAAGAAGAAGAAGATCCCTTGGAATGGTGGGCTAAAACACCCCAGCTCTTCTACGTACGGTACAGATACCGTGTATGCCCAATTTGCTTTCAGTTCCTGTAATCATACACTCTCACTCGTCTGCGGAAAGAGAAAAAAAGGCAAAGGGTTGGTATTATTCTAAGTCTCCCCCCTTAAGCAGCCTTGAGCTTAGCAGCAGCTCTTCGGTTAGCGAGGGTGGTGGCGGTGAATGCGTAAAGAGCGTCCTTGAAAGCGAACAGGAATGCTGCGGTGAGAACACTCTGGACGAGCTTCGGCCCAATACCACCGTAAAGACCAGCCCAGCCCTCCTCCTTGACGATCTTGCGAAGCGACTCAAACACGGAGCGCTTCTTCTCGCCCTTCTCTGCCACGTGCATCCTAGACTTGACGGTGACTATCCTATCGTTAGTGCCTATCTTATCACGTCTGTATGGAACTTACTATAAGGGTAAGTTAAGGCGGTAGCAACTAATTTCCCCAGTGCGCCCAAGAAGAAGGCATCCTGAGGTGTAACAGATCGCTTCTTGCGTCTCTCAAGCATATTCTTCAATTGCTCGAAAATAGTATATTGTAGGATGGGGTTGATGACTAACACCAACGCGGGAATCACCCCGGCAAAGAACTGGCCAACCCCCCCTTCACGGAAAAGCTGACGGATAGTGGAGATAGTAGAGGGGGCTTTGGCAAGTGCTTGACCAGTGGGGTCTTGGAGGGTAGGCAGACTGCCAGACGAGGAGGGCGGGGCAGCTTTCTCGCCAATCGGGGCAGTAGCACGCTTGCGAGCGGTCATACGGGTGTTTACCACCCAGATAGGGTTTGTCATTAAGACCGTTGCGGAACCTGAACTTTGTTAATTTATCGGCGGAGGCGACCGGCGATGAAGGGGCGGTACCCGCAAGTGCTCCAGCAGCCATCGCCTCCAAAGTCGTGAGCTTGGCTCTAGACCTTCCAGCCTTTAGAGCAGCTTTTTCGAAAGTGGCTCTGCTCCATTCGTACCCTGCCCCGTAAAAATTAGCTGAAATTCCGAGTGAGTAGTTATGTAGCGAGACAAACAGTAATAGTAGACAAAGTTCGTAACGCTGATCCCAAAAACAGCGCTATCGAGACCGGCATATAGACCTGAAACCCCCTCGCGCTGGATAATACGGCGAGTAGCGTCTAGGACGGTAGAGTGTGCGCGTTTAGATTCAACTTGCGAGCGAGTCGAGAGGGTGATCAACGGGTAAGTCAAAACCATAGACAGAACTCCACCGCCTACACCGAGTCATATCAGTTGTTTGTTGCACTGCGACGAATGATAGCCCTTACCAGCGCCAGCAATGGCGTGAAGAACCTATAGAAAACATTAAGCTCTGTTGTTCCTTGAGGGCAAGTAGGAGATCGTACATTATCGCTCGGAGCAGAAGACATTTCTTCTATATCCTATGGCAGCAGCTTGTCTGTTTTGAGAGGGTTGGTAGACACACGAGAACCTGTGAAAAAGGGTGAAATAAAAGCAGAAACAACCCGGAGTTAGGAATGGCGAGGCAAAAATAAACAGGAGAACATGTGGTTATGAAGCGTCGACGGGGAAGATAGAGGCCCCGGAGAATGTGATCATGGGCCCGCGGATGAGGGCTTCACTTCTGACGCCGGGAAACAGCCGAGGTAGCGGGCGGGACCCTTGGATTGCGGGCAGTATTGGTTGCTGCCGCGAGTCTGATGAATTTCTGATCATGTGGGGTTATCATCGGCAAGATTAGATTGATTAGACAGATCAACGACAGCCGAAAGGGCAAAGGCCAGGGTTGTCAGGGGAATAAGGTTTTTCCGAAGGAGCTGTGTTTATCATCCTACATATCATACTAGAACCGTGATGTCTAGGGGCTTCAAGGTGACCTCTACAGTACAGTACGAACTCTACCTACGTACGGTATTTCTATTTGACCGGCGGCAACCCAACAACAATTCGATTGGGGGGTGCTGGTGTTATCCCCGGGAAGGAGGATTACGAATCGTCGGATTACAAACTGTGGTACAGTACCGGTATTCTAAAGGAAGCCTCCAGAACCCGAAATAACGTTTTGTGGAATACTGGCATAATAATATAACCCCATCACTACCAACCTTCCTTCTTTCCTTCCTTCCTTCCTCCATCTATCTATACCGGTATAATAATACCGATATCCACAACTCAAATTTACTCCTTCTACCCCACCTTCAATTCAACCACACTCCAACCATGTCCCGAACCACCCCAACCCCCTACACCTTCCAAACCATCCGCCCACTCCCACACCTCCCCCACAGCGCGACCAGCCACGCCTTCCTCACCCGCCTGGCCACAGACCCAGGCATCAAACACGTCATGGCAAAGTACAAATGGACAGTCCCTCTCCTACTAGAGATGGAGCCGCTGGGCAATACAACGCACGACAGCAAAACCCTCGGCTTGAACCGCAATCGCGGCGCCGTGATAGAGTTGAGGCTGAGGACGGACTGGTACGATGGGTGGCGGGATTATAAGACGGTGCGGAGGACGCTGTGTCATGAACTCGCGCATAATGTATGGGATGGGCATGGGAGGGAGTTTTGGGACCTTACTAGTTAGTATTATTTCCTTCCCCCCCTTACCTTACTTGGTTTTTTGCTTGCAGGTGCTGATGCTGGATTGGATAGATAAACTCGAGAAGGAGGTTGAAGCGAATGATTGGAAGAGTGGTGGACGGGCACTCACGGATCAGGTGTTTTATAATCCGCCTGAGGAGGAAGTACAAGAGGGGAAGAAGGGGTGGGAAGGGGGAGAGTTTAGACTTGGTGGGGGACCAGCGGCGGCGGTGAAGATAGTGAGCGGTGGTTCAACGGCGGAGGGGAGTCAGCCTAGTATGCGGGAAGTATTGGCTAAAGCGGCCGAGGAGAGGATGAGGAGGCAAGCAGCGGCGGCGGCGGGGAAGCAGAAGGCTTGATAATATTACGTTTTTGCATATTATGATCCCTTAGAATGTATTCTTCTTTTTCTGGATTGGTGTTAGTCTTTCTTCTTTGTTACCCCCCCCCCCCCCCTTTCTTTTCATGGTCGATATTTGGTGTTTGGCTGGTCCTTGCTTTTGATGCTTTCCAATATATATACCGTATTCTCCAAGTTTCTTGACATGCTTCTTCCCTCTATTACCCCCCCACCCTTACTACTACAAGCGGGGGAGGTGTTGGGAGGGAGCCGAATATCACCTTGAGGAGAATAAAGACCCTGATAATGGAGGGCAAGAGTGGGATGTTTGCCTTAGTGCCTTGAGTCTTTTATGTCACAGTTTAAAGTTATATGCAAGAGATGAGCCCTAGTCTTGTATCATACCTAGGTCAATCCAAGGGTTTAACAAGAAAACAAGAGACTCCAAGCTCCGTGCCAGTTATATCCAGCATTCTCGGAGGTGCTACTTTTCGGCATTAGATATTATCGGAGCATAGTATCTATGAGCAAAGAAGAGGTAGAAGGAGAGAATGGTAAAGACGGGCTGGCCTCCTTAAAGTACAGCTTTGGGGGGATATGCGGAAGGGAAGTTATCAAAGCCATCGAGAGAAAAAGAAAGTGGAAAATGGAAAATAGGATAAAAATAAAAAAGTGTAATAAAGGTATGTATGCAGGTCAAAAAGAGGGAAAAAAAGGTATAGTCAAGTGATCCGACCCCATCCGTCCATCCCAATCAAGGCCAATCAAGGCGATAAAAGGGAAAACGAAAAGCAAAAAAACGAAAACAAAAAAAACAAGAGTATCCCCATCTCTAAAACCCGTTTACGCCGATTGTATCAATACACCACCCCATCCTCGCCCCGTCCCATCACCTCCTTCAGAGCCTAACAACAACATCCAAACAACCCACCCTCCACTCCCTCCTCCCACACATAGTCCTCAACCAATCTAGGCCAATCCCAGTCCAGACCTGACCCATCCCTTCCCCTCCTCCGACACCACCGCCAGCACCTTCAGCGGCAGCAGCCATAACCGCAGCACCACCCCCGGCACCTACCGCTCCTGCAGCGGCATTGAGTACCTTCCCCGCGGCGGATGATAAAAATCTTGGCTCGAACCAGTGCCCGTCGTTACTATCCAGGAAGCAGCGGTCGGACCAGTAGCAGGAGGAGGAGAAGAGGGTTAGCATTATTAGGGAGCAGTAGACACTAATAGGGTGTTAGCTGATGAGGAGGGAGGGAGGGGAGGAGGGGGTACCAAGGTCGATGGAAGAGGTAGGTGCAGATCAGGAATAAGACAATGAAGGCGGGGGAGGCGGATGTTGGGATGAAGAGGAGGGGGAGCCAGCTGTAACATGTTTTTGTTTTTTTTGTTAGCTATTGGACGATTGGTTGGTACGGTAGTTTGCATAGTGGCGAAAACAGTGGTGGAGTTAGGACAGTGAAAGGGGGGGAGAGGAGAGTATAGGGCAATTGAGAATGGATGGCAAGGGGGAGATGAACGTACCTTCGTAAACAAAACATGGTGAAGCTACTATTTTTTATATCTTTGCTCCAGAGCTTTGAAGCGTGGTAGTAGTGAGTGTGTAGGAGGGAGGAAGAGGGGTGTTTGGTTTGCAAAGAGAGGACGTATTGTATTGTACGTGCTATGGGACGCTCCGAAGGTCGGGAGATGCCTTTGGTGTACAATGTCGTACCGGTACTGTGCTTGTTTCAGATCCTTGGGAGGCTTTTTTTTTTATTATTTCTTATTTTTTTTTTAGGGCTGTGGACCTTTTTTTCTTTTTCTTTTCGTATTGTGCGGTGCGGTAGGGCAAAGTACAAGTAACGTAGGGCGGCAAAGTCCTCAGTTGCGGGGGGGGGGGAAGGGAGTGATGATGATAGTGAGGATGGTGATGATGATGATATCGACGGTCGCTGGTGATGGACGATGGATGGATGGATGGACGGATGGACGGGTGGATAGATGGATGGATGGGAAGGGGGAAAGGATTGAATGTGGATGTGGATGTGGGTGCTGTATCCTTCTGGTCAGTTGGATGGATGGACGGAGGTGACTGCAGTGCAGCGGGCAAGCAGCAGGAAGGCAAAGTTATGGTGGGCAGGCTAGGCGGTTAGGCTTTGTGGACTGTGGACACTGTGAAGAGTGTTGTACGAGTACCGTATCATACCGGTACAGTACAGTACTGTACAGTACCTTCGAAATGTTGCGTGTGTCGGGAACAGCTGGGATTCACCTTGGAGGGAGAGACCTGGTTTGCTTGCATTCCAGCTGCACTGTATCATAGCGTTTCTCATTCTACCAGTATTGTTTCGTTTTCTTATCTCTGCTGCTAGCATTTTTCGTTTTTGCATGCTTCCCACCTCGTACAGCTTGTCTGTGGCACAGGACATATAAGAAGCAATAAGACCGGAGAGGAGAGAGAGAGAAAAAAACAAGATTATCCGTGGAATGCTTGTCCTAACAATGGCTTTGTTCACTTGTAAAAAAATAAATAATAATAAAAAAAAGATGAAGCCCTTTTCTCCGTTCGGTCGTTGTCCGCCTAACTTTTTGCTTTCAAATTTCGAGGCTTGTTGTGATTGTGTGCCCGCCAATTAGGATGCCGCCACACCAACCAGAACGTTAGCAGGCACAGGAAACGCTCGACAAAATTGTGAACCTGCAGTCAAAGAGAGAGAGAGAAACTTGAACACCCTCGCCTTCTCTTTTCTCTTCTTCCCTTCTTCTTCCCTTTCCCTTTCCTCTTACCCTCTCTTGCCTACACTTCTTCCCCCTCATCATCCCCTTCCTTCCTCCTCCTCCTCCTCCTCCTCCCCCTCCATCATCATAAACTTTCGTACCCAACTCTTCCCTTCCCGCCACTGCCGCCTCGGCTCCCCCGTCTACCCTTACCCTACCATTCGTGTGCTATACACAAAAGTTAGCTAGAAGTGCGTGCACTCCCTCTTCACGCCCTTACACCTTGACCTCCACACCCACCCGCTCTTCTCTTGCTTTTTTTTTCTTTCCCTTCCTCTCCGCCAAAATTTCTTTTCTTTCCATCCCTACACTTCTAGAACGACTCTAAGCGCTTGACGTTTGTTTGTTTCGTTTTCGTTTGTTGGAAACGGGAAAAGAAAAGAAAAAAAAATCGCACCATCAGTTAGGTTAGGCTACCATAATCATGGCTGCTAGCGGGGATGTTGAGGACCTCCTGGGCCGCCTCCGTCGTCAGGCTGTCATGAGCCCTCCGCATGGTGATCCTCTTGCTACTCCATTGGGGCAACAGCAACAGAATCAACAGAATCAGCAATCCTCTCATCAACCCCAGCCCCCTCAACAACAGCATAGTCCACAATCTACTCGCTCTGGAATATTTCCTTCTCCTCCCTTTCATTTGGGGACTATTCCTCCTGCTCCTCCTCCTCCTTCTTCTCAGCACTTTTCCCGTAACAATCTTTCTGAACCAATGACCAGTCCGGGCTTGCATCAATCCCAGCCTTCCTTTCCCCAGTACCACCCAGAAGCTCCGTCTCTCCAACAGCAGTCGCAACAACCACCAACATCACAACCCGTTGCTGAGATAGTGAATAATAATAAGAGTCAGTCGGGCTCTCAGATATTTTCTCAAAATACCCCACCTCCTTACGCGAATCCCATGTCGCCCACCGTGGATGGTACGGGTGCAGGTAGAGCGAGCCTGTTGCAAATGTTGAAGTTTTCCCAGGCCGCCCCCGCTGCTCCGACTTCTGAAATTTCGCAGCCATTAGCCTCGCCGTCCCCACGCCCATCTGTATCATCCCCCCCTCCTGTTTCCTCACATACGCAGATGCAACAGTCCCAACCATCGCATGGCGGAAGTGTTTTGGCGTCGGACCTAGTAGCGTCTCTGTTTGGTCGTCAGTCTGAAGCACCCGGTGGCTCGGGTTTGCGACAAGAGAGTATCGCACCGGATATGCCGACAGAGCCAACATTTTCTAAGGGGCCTTCAGATCGTTTGTCTTCTACGAGTCCTCAGAATCTTGTGCTTCAATTACTTGGGCGGCCTAAACCCTCCCAGGACGATTTACCAACCACTGGATCTACTACGGCCTCACGCAGCCATCCTTCCGTGCCCGAACGTCACATGAGCCAGGGGCCTAGCGACTTTGGCAGCCAGAAACAATCACCCATCCCTCCTGAGCCTCGTCCTATGTCTGTTCCCCCAGCTGCGCCATCTAAATCACCACCGCCCTCCCACGGGGTATCGACGCCGTTTTCTAGTCCTACGCCGAGCAAAGGTTTGTTCACCCATGTGAATCCTTTTGAGCAATTGCATGCGACTATTCCACGTAATAGAATGCCTAGAAGCTCTACCACTCCGGTTACAGCGAATAACGGTAAGAGTGGCCTGGGCACCAGAGAGGTGAAAGCTGAGAATGTTCCTTTGCCATATTCCTCCACATCCTCCTTTGCCCAGTCGGAGAACTCTCCTATATCGGCCACTATTGAAGCTGAAGCAGCTAAAAACGCTTCTACTTTGGATCAGGCTTTGAGGAACGAGGAAGAGATGAAGGATAGCTTGGGCTCGGTGGCAGTTGAAAATGAAAATGCAGCAGGTGCAAGTGAGCGGCGAGAAATGACCGAATCGCCTGTCGGACAACAGGAGAGTGAGATTCCCGGTACCGCTAATGGCGCGTCCACTCAGGAGACTTTTGGTGATGAGGATTATGAGAATATTCTACCTGCTCGTGGGCATCACGAAGAAGAGGAGGATGATAACTATCAGTCTGCTTCCGAGGCCCACAGTTCGCCCGTTCTAGTTTATAATTTCCCTATGAAGCCGTTTTCGTCAATCACCATCAATCCCTCAACTGCACCACGCCCTAAGTTTCCGATCTCGAAGATTTCGGATATTGCTCGGATGCCCAGGTTATTTGATCAACTCGATCGCAATCTTATCGCTGCTTCGCATCAGTTTATTGTTTATGCTATCAGTAAGAGTCACGGTCGCGGCGGAATCAGGGTTCTTAGACAGTTTGATGGGAAGGATAAAGTTTTGATGAAGGACAGCACCGACAGGACTTTCAACGTGACTGTCAGCAATGGGGATAGGGTTCTTGGAACTGGAATCTCCGGCGCTGTCGTCTGGGCTGAACTCGGAGATTTTGATGGACCGGACTGGAATAACATGTTTGTTTTCCCTCCAAGCGAGGAACAAGGTCAGAGCAACGGCGTCTTGAAGTCACGGGCTAGGAAAACGTGCAGACAGGCGGATGTTTTTGCTATCGGGAGAGGAAAGACCATCAGCATCATTCATGCTCCTACCGCTAAGGCGTATGCTCAGGGGCGTAAGAATAACGAAGTCGCCTCTAAAAAATACCTTGCTGAGCATACGCGCACCATTGATACCGGCAAAGCTTCAAAAGATTTTGCCTTTTCGGATGACGACTCTGTAATCATTTCCATTGACAAGGCTGGGAAGCTTAAGCTTTGGGATGTTCAGGAGCTCATCGACTTTTCCGGCAATGATGCCTACAACTCTTTACAGCCGGCACCTGCCCCACAGCCTCCTATGGTCCATACAAATCCTATTCTCATGTTCTCGGCAGTGGCGGCGGGAGAGTCTTGTAGGGCTACTTCTGTCATGTTTTTGGATAAGTTCCGTCCATATCACAAGTGTTTGGCGTTAAGATACGTCATTGTTGGAATGAAGCAAAATCATACGCTCCAGTTGTGGGATCTTGCACTCGGGAGACCGGTTCAGGAGATTAACTTTCCACAAGAGAGCGATACTGATGCCTTGTGCTCTGTTGTCTATCACCCAACGACTGGCATTATTGTTGTCGGAAACCCTACCAGGAATTCAATCTACTTTATTCACCTTTCGGCCCCCAAATACAACCTTCCGCCCATGTCCCAAGCGCAATATATACGGGGACTTGCTGTTAAGGACAGCAGTATTCCCAAGCCAGACGCAACTGCTATTCTCAGCGGTCTCAGAGAGTACTCGTTTGCTTCTAAGGGCCAGCTAATGAGCCTGGATATCCTTGATGGTGACGCCCAGGCCCAGGGAGATCTTCCACCGTTGTTTGAGCTCTATGTGGCGCATAGCAAGGGGATGACTGCTCTGAATGTTTTTAAAGAGGACCTGGGCTGGGATGGTAAAAATAGTGCCCAGAACCCAGTCGATGCTGTTAAAGAAGGTATCTGTACACTTGCAGCAATGTCGCCACCACCTCCCCCAGAGAAGGATAGAGACAGCGATAACAGCAACAGAAGCGAAAAGAGCTCCAAGGGTGAGAAGAGTACCGAAAAGGTTGAAAAGCCAAAGGCATCCGAGAAGGTTAAATCGTCCGAAGAAGCTGAATCTGCCGAGGTGGCCGACAAGGTTGCTGACCTTCAGCTTGGGGCAACCCAAGGACTGAAGTCGGCTCCTCCCGAGAATGCGCCCAAGGGCCCCGCAAAGTCGAGAAGCGTTAGCCCTGGCGCCAGAGCCTCTGAGCAAAGCGAAGAAAAGCCGGTGGCTCCTAATGGCAATACTAAGCGCAAAAGAAAAGATAAGGGCAACGCACAGCAGTCGGGCGCATCGGGTCCGTCTGACGAGAAATCGGATAAGGCCGTTTTGGCCCCTGCCAAGCCTAGGGGAGCTTTGGCGGCGGTCCAGGGTGGAGATCATGAGACTATCGCTGGCCTTTCGCCGGCATTCTTGGATCGTGAGATCAAGAAGTTTGAAAAGTCCGTGTCTTCTGAGTTTGCCAAGACATTAAACAAGGAGATTGCAGATTTGTGTACGTGTTTTGTTTGTGAGCATTGCTCGGGCCCACGCTGACAGTTATTTAGATCGCCGGATTGATGAAGACAAAAGGATTCAACAAGCTGCCGGTGATGCTAAGCAGGATGCTATTCTCAGACTTTTGTCCAGCACTCTTACGGATAATGTTGAACAAGTCATTGGGCGTATCGTCATGAACAACATCCAGCAATCCGTACTGCCTGCCATCTCGAGTGTTACTAGTGCGGCTATTGAAAGGAAGCTTGGGGAGAGCGTTTCGAGGTCTTTAACGGCTACTCTTCCTGCGGAGCTTCATGCCATTGTTCCCGAGGCCATAAAGAAGATATTCAACCAGCCTGAGTTTATGGCCAGGATTGGCGAAGCTGTTTCTAAGCCGTTGGTTTACTCTGTGGAGCAGGGAATTTCCAAAACCATCTGCGATTCTCTCATTCCTGCTTTCAAGCAGCTTTTGCACGAAACTACCACTAAGTCTGTTGCCGAGTCTGACAGGAAGCACAATCAGACGATTCAAGCCTTGGAGCGCATGCATATTCAGGATACTCAGAGGATTGATCAGCTCACCAATACTGTCAAGAGCCTCGCCGATATTGTCCAGGTCATGGCTAAGTCACAGGCAGAGTTCCAGGACCAGGTGCAAAGGGCCCAAGCAGAGTACGTCCAGGCTTATGAGCAGACTGGAGAACCAGAACCGGCGCCTAGGGCCCCAACTCCTCCACCGCCTCCCACTCCGGAACAACTGGAGGCGGAAGAGACTGAGAGATTTTTGAGGAATGGGAGATACGAGGAGGGCACTATCAAGGTGAGATCGGTCTAAGTTTCACGCCAAAGGTGCCCAACTAATATCGTTTTAATAGTGGCTCCAATCAAAAGAGCGTCAAGCAGAATTGTTCGATGAAGTGGTCGTCCGATATAGATACGATTTCCTCCCAAACCTTAGCCAGCTTGTTCTCTTGTCGGTCTCTGCTGCTGTCAGCATAAAGTTTGATAACAAGGTTTATGAGCGGTTGAGCTGGCTTGAAGGTGTTCTCGCAGTTTTAGATCCCATGGTAACTATCACCTCTACCATCTATTGAAGCTCAAGCTGATGTTCTGCAGGACCCCGAAATCCACGAGATTTGCCACAGGATCATGGCGGTTGTTGTCCAACGACTCGAGCAGCTGTATATGAGCACTGCTGAGAAGAATATGGCCGATCCCATCCTTCGCAAAATCCCAGCAATCGCTCGTCGGGCTAGGGAGTTGTCTTCCATGGCTGCTTAGATAAAGTCTACCGCATTTGATATTTCTCTTTTTCCCCTTTCATGGCAATACAACCTTTTTTTCTTTTCTTCCGTTACTCTGGTGGCATGGGGCGTCGGAAAACGCATAGTCTTGTTTTTTACTTTTCATTTTCCATGAGGCCATGAGTTTCTTCTTTTCGCTTCTTGAGTTGGGTCGTGGATGATTGGTCGGCTGGAGAGGGGTTCTATGGAGGTGTAAAAGTACCATTATTAAGCTAGATACTGGATGGATTGAGGGATACCAGGCAAATGTTTCCGTGAATTGTCGTTACTTTTCATTTTCGTTACACCTTTTCTTGCTTTTACTTGGTTCTGATTGTTTGTATACTGGCTACTTTCCTTGCTTACGACTCCCTACGTTAGTCATGTCGGCTGTATAGTAAAGGCTACGAATGCAGCAATAACGGCCCCTTTATCGTGCGCAAGTCAGTCTGCTTAGAGTACTTTGAGTAGCGTGGAGGGCTTCATGTTTCTTTTTTTCTTTTCTTAATGGCATCGTGACTGACCGAGTGAGGTCAGACAAAGTTGTATCCAAGCACCGGTACTCTACCCCTGTGGTTGCTACGTTGCACTTGCAGCAACATCTGGGGAATGGATAAACAAACCCACCGCCGATCAGTAGCCCCCCTCGCTCCTTCCACCCACAAGCACTCGAGTACCATCCCATCACAACAACCCTTTCCACCCCACCACTCCCCGCTACCGCCACCACCATAACCCTGAATCAAGCACCGTTCAGCTTTCTCCGCACCACCCAACCATCATTCCAGACCGTCCCAATCTATTCGTTCATTCCTCCTCCATCGACCCACTCCCCTAACTGCACCAACATCAAAACAAATAACAAAACCCTTCTAACCACCTATCTACCCGCTTCTGCTGCTAGGAAGAGAGAGAGAGAGTTATGACCTCCTTCATGAACACAATGTCGCTCCTCCACCACCCCATATCCCCCCTCTTGCCCCCACCTATCTACCACTCCCCGCTAACTCTCCCGTTCAGAAATCAGAAGACTCGCGCCCCATTTAAACCCAAGTCATCCTCTCGTGGCTCCTCATCGTATCAGCTCCGGCAGTATGCAGAACAGACGCTTGGTAGCGGGAGTTTGAGGAAGGTGGTTAAGTTGCCGGAGGGTGAGGATCTGGACGAGTGGTTGGCAGTTAATGGTTACCAACCCCTTCTTCGGATGAGTGGGGGTATTGAGAGCTAATAGGGGATTGGCAGCAGTGGTCGACTTTTACAACCAGATTAATTTACTCTATGGTTCTATTACGGAGTTTTGCTCGCCCATGACGTGTCCGGAGATGAAAGCTACCGATGAGTTCGAGTACCTCTGGCAGGATCAGAACAAGTATAAGCGCCCGACAAAGATGCCGGCTCCGGAGTACATCGAGCACTTGATGGCTTGGGTACAGGATAATATTAATAACGAGCAGATTTTTCCTTCGAGGATAGGTTGGTAGTCCCTGACAAAATGTGATGTGATAGCTAATAAGAGGGACTTTCGTAGGCGTTCACTTTCCGAAGAATTTCCAGGCTACGGTTAGACAACTTGTTAAGAGACTATTCAGGGTGTACGCACACATCTACTGCCATCACTATCCGGTTATCGTGGCTCTTGGGTTGGACCCGCATATGAACACCAGTTTCAAGCACTATGTTCTCTTCATCAAGGAGTTTGACTTGGAGAGTGGAAAGGACTTTTATGGGCCCTTGTCAGACATGGTTGAGACTATCCTCAAGACGGATACTTAGCCTCCCTCCACGAGAAGGAACATGTCGTGGGTGCAGATGGAGTTTTCGCTTTTTCTTTGTTTGGCCTGTCAATGGGCGCTCGGATGATACCCATCATACGCTGTGACATGGTGTACGTTGGTATACAGATATGTTTTTTTAAAGGGGTATTGTTAGGCTCAGATAGGCACAACTATTATTTCTACCACGGGGGGTCGTTTTTTTTGTGTAGGATATTCTAGGAGTTATCATGGGATTCTTTCCCTGAGATGGATAGAAACTATTCGCATCTTATGTTGGGCCGAGCGGATTGTAAGTGATCGAAATGTTTCTGCTAGAGGGGCGTGATCATTTTATGGTATCATGTAATACTGTAATATAAAATCTACGGCTCTAAACGTGAGTCAACATCAATGTCTAATCTGTGGCATTGAGTGACCTCTAAATTTTTTACCGTACCCAAGTATGAGAAACCCAACTTTTTGTTTCATCTCATAAGTGCCGTACCGAGTACATTTTTCACCTCCAACTCCACCAACCAACCGGGGGAATCCGTACCCCACCAAACCCGGTTCCAGGGGTGACGTCGGGACTTGCGCAACTCAATTCATCCCTCCATCTATCCTACATCAAACTTTGCTAAAGGGGAAAAAAAAAAAACTTTCTTCACAACGAACAAATCAACGTTTATACAGCCAACCAACTGACCAACCAACCAACGTGGTCAATCAATTAATTGATTAACCTAGGAGAGAAGGAGGGTGAGGAATTTCGGCCTCAATTTCCTTTCTTCTTCTATTCTATTCTTCGAACATCACCAGGACACAGAACAGAACAAACAATGCTAAGGCACTCCCTCCGCCAATCACCCCTCCGACGACGACCACTCCTGGCACTCAGCACCAATACCGGTACCAGTACCAGCAATAATAGCACTCCCCTCACCTCCTCACTAGCACCA